>TARA_R110002049_G_scaffold72490_2_pt1 | contig 291584 bp, 219 predicted proteins | sample TARA_R110002049 | Tara Oceans TARA_R110002049 (sample SAMEA4396941) | marine metagenome | biome: Polar Biome; feature: [SRF] surface water layer (ENVO:00010504); material: water (ENVO:00002006), including particulate matter (ENVO:01000060) such as... | depth 5 m
AACGCATTTCCTCGGCTGAGCATCATTGCCGAGGTCAAGCACAGCGCGCCGCCGGCGCCTAATGTTCCGGCAAGAAATCCCCACTTGGCCGGTGCAAAGTGAGCGCCGCTATAGCTGAACGAGTCGCCTTTGACTTTCATCATCACCAAGCCACCGATGATGCCGATGACGAGGTATGCGACGCCGATGAACACATAAGGCTTGAATGGCGACCAGCCCTCCGGCGGCATCAAGGGGCGACCGTCGACCCGCGGCGTTTGGGCGTTTCCGATGGTCGGTCCGTAGCAGCCCCAAAACAACGCAGTGCCAACAGCAAAAAGAATAGGTATCAACATCTTGTTCATGTAAACCTCAGGTAAGGAAACGACGGTCGCCGATCGCGCCGCGATCATAGCGAATGGCTTCAAGGTGGTGGTGGGCAAACCGCAAATGATTGTGATTCATTTCGCGATCAAGGCGTCAGGGGCATGCTGGCCGCAGAGCGATCAGCGACCGTGGGGGGGGTGATTGCAAAGTCAATCGTTTGCCGAATGACGTTAAACGTTGAACAGGAAGTGGCAGATGTCGCCGTCCTGCATGATGTAGTTCTTGCCTTCGACCCGAAGTTTTCCGGCTTGGCGAATGTCCTTCTCGGTTCCGTATTCTTCCAAGTCGGCTAGGGTGTAAACCTCGGCACGGATAAAGCCTCGTTCAAAGTCACTATGAATCACGCCAGCGGCTTGTGGGGCTGTTGCGCCAATCGCGACCGGCCAGGCTCGCACTTCTTTTTCGCCAGCGGTGAAATAACTTTGCAGGCCGAGGGTCCGATAGGCTTCCCGCGCGATTTGTGCCAATGCGGGTTCTTCAAGGCCGACGTCCGCCAACATTTCTTCGCGATCGGCTTCGTCGAGTTCCGCAAGTTCCGCTTCCAACTTTGCGCAAACGCAAACCACTCCGGCGCCGGCCTTTTCTGCATGCTCTCTGACCTTGGTGACCAACGGGTCTTTTCCATCCAAGTCGTTTTCGTCAACGTTGGCCACATACAAGATGGGTTTCGCCGTCATCAGTCCATAACTTGAGATCGCCGTGGTTTCGGCTTCGGTCAATTGCAAAGTTCGCAGCGGCATCTCGGCTTCGAGGTGCTGGTTGCATTTGCCGATCGTCTCGACTCGCAGTTTCGCCTCTTTGTCACCACTGCGCGCCGACCGCTGTGCCTTGCCAAGTGCGTTTTCGAGCGTCTGAATATCCGCCAACATCAATTCCATCTCGATCGTTTCGATATCGGCGATCGGATCGACGGTGCCCGCGACGTGGATCACATCGGCATCTTCGAAACAGCGGACGACTTGCACGATCGCATCGACTTGTCGAATGTGGCTCAGGAATTTATTGCCCAGTCCCTCGCCGTCGCTCGCACCTTTGACGATGCCCGCGATGTCGACCAATTTCAGCGCGGCGGGAATGATCTTTTGCGGAACGATGTACTGGGTGATGCGACTTAGACGTTCGTCCGGCACGTTGACGATGCCTTCGTTCGGCTCGATCGTGCAAAACGGGTAATTCTCACTCTGGGCCGACTGTGAACTTGTCAGCGCGTTGAAAAGAGTGCTCTTGCCGACGTTGGGCAATCCAACAATCCCAGCTTCCATGGTCAGGTTTTCTGCGTGCAGGTGGTGTGATATTAAGCGAAAAGATACGGGGTCAAAGCGGAAATCCTATCAGCCGCGGGCCTTGGATCGAAGGGCGGTTGAGATCGTCTGTCGTTCCGGTCCCGGAGAATCGGAGGCTGGAGTTCTGAGTAAGTTCGCGTCCCGAAGAAGTCCTGGCCCTGAACGAATTCGGGGGCCTGAAGAAATTATGTCACTTTTCGTATTTTTGATCATGCCACCCGCCTTGGGCTGCCGATACCTCTCTATTGCAAGAAGCATTTTTTAATTGAGTCTTCACGGACGAAGCTGGTTTCCACCGCAGCCGAGAACAATCACGTTCTGACGCGGTCTGTCGACGCACCCCAGCTCTGAGCCTAATGCCTTGCGAAATCTTACTCTCGGTCTCATGATCGTCGCCGGTGGCACGCTTGCCGCCCTGCCCTTTCGCCGCACAACGCCCGGTGAATCCCCAACGCCGGTGGATGTCCCCGCCGACGTCCGCAGCGTCAACGATGCGACGACGCCGACGTCGCTGGGCATGTTAGTCGATCAAGGAGAGCCCCAGACGGAATGGCTTGATCGGCTGGCGCCACCTCAGGCGACCGCGACGCCGCCATGGCCTGCCCGACGCGAACTTTCGGCGCCACTGACCTACGAGGACTTGGCGGTACCGATCACGCGACCGGATCAAATCGAGCGGCGGTTTACCGCGCTGGACAAAACCGAGTTCGCAGATCCGAACGTCAGCATCGCGCCGAACCAAGACCACGCATTTGCGGCCGCGGATGTCGTTACCGATCAAGCGTCGGCCGCGATCGATCCGCAAGCGTCTGCGGCGAACACAGATCGAAAACAAAAGCAATCGGTGCTCGTCACCGAATCGTCCGAGCGGACGACATTGGCGAGCGCGCCACTGAACGAATCGGGTATCGAGCGATTGCCCAAGAAAAATACATCTACCCGCAAGCGATTCTGGATTCGCCAGCCGTAGGTGCGGCCGGCACTGGGTAACCCGTCGAAAGACACGTTTTCATTCTCTGGTGCCCCGTTATTCGCTGGTGGTTTTGGCCCGCTTCGTCGCAATCGGTCACTTCGTCACGAACGTGTCGGGCGACCAAAATTGCCCCTGATCGTTTTTCAATAGCAGTCTCACGTAGAACGTACTTTTCATTGCCATTGGCGCAAGGGTCACGCGATTTTTTCCTTCGGAAAGATCGGTGATGGGCATGCTGTGTTCCCAGCGGTCCGCAAACGTCAATCCATCGCTGCGTCCCCAATAGGCCGTTGCGGTCGCGTTCTTTCCGGCTTCTTTCACGTTAAAGTACAGCTCGCTCGGATTCGCGCTTTGCATCTGCGTCACCTCAATTCGGCACGGCACGGTTCGCAGCGCAGCGAGCTTCTCTGGCGAAAGGTATGGTGGCCGTGATTGATCGGCCGGTGTTGCGATGGAGATGTCTTTGCCGCCGTTGGGTGGTTTTCGGAGTGTCCAGCCGCCTGTTTCTAAAAAGAACCATCCGTCACCGGTTACCCCGCGGCGCGAATGCGTCAAATTTGTTTCGCGGTCAATATTTCCGTTGGTCATACGGTTCAGCGCGAACCAGTGTCCGTTTTCATCCATGACCCAACCCCGGTATCGCATGACGCGCGGATAGACGCCGGTACGCTGGACCGCCGCTCGCCCAGGGACTTCGACGAAACTGCCGACCCACAATGATTCAAGTGGTTTGCCTTTGTTGAATTTCTTTCCCGACCCGAACAGTCGCCACCGTTGCTGGTCCGTGGCATAGAAGTAACTGTGATACGTGTCGTAAGTCTGGCCTGGTTCGACGCGCAGTGCGATGGCCTGGCGCTGTCCCTGTCGCCCCTTCAGCGGCAACCAATTGCGAATCTTCACGCCGGTACCCTCATGTCCAAAGCCGTCAAAGCTGGCATCGGGGTTGCCGATCGCGATCAGATGCGACAATTGTTCGACAGGAGGTTCCGGTTGGTTTCGGCCGTACGACCACAACGAAAAATTGAATCCTGCATTCACTGTCCCATCGGCGTTCCATGACGGGCCGTAGTAACCGAATGGCGTCGTGATGGGACTATAGAATCCTAGGTCGCTTGGCACGGCATCCATTTCCATCACCCACAGACGGACCGATTCTGGCTGTTGATCGCTGTAGAACTTGGTGTGCGCGGCGGCCGGTCGCCAACGCGTGCGTATCACACCGCCGCCTCGGGCCGCAGATCCAGAGACGACGATTCTTTGCACAGCAATTGCGTTCGCGTCGTTGTTTCCCGCAGCGGAACCTTGTGCAGCCGTTTCGCAGCGAAGTTTCAGTGACAGTTGTCCCGGATGATCAATCGTAAACTTTGCGGTTCGATTCCGATGCAGTTTCTCGTTTTTTCCGTCTAACGATACCGAGAAGCGACCACCGCTGGAAAACAAACTCACCTCGACTTCGCCGTTTTGCGGAAGCCACAGCCCCCATTCGGCAATGTCATTTGGGTCCCAGTCTCGAATCTCGGCGAATGATTCGTTCTTGTTCATGCCAGCAATGTCGGCATGTTGCCCTTGGCCACGAGCCGTGAGTCCCAGTTGCGGAAAAAAAGATTCGTTCGCCGTCAGAATCAATTGGTCGTCGACCGTTTTCTGAACCTGCAAGAATTCACCGTCCCGGTTGGGCACTGCGATTCGAACGATCGGCGACCCGATTTGCCCTTCGCCTTGGGTGGGCAGCGCGGATGCGAGTGCCGCCGCGATGGCAAACACGACGGGAAAGGGCTGAATCAGTGGCATGGCTGTGATCGAGGGGAAAGCGTGAAACGAAAGGCGTGAAACCAGCGGGCCGGACCCAGGATATCCCACATCACTCTTGGCTTCGCATTGCCGCAGTTCGTAAAGTTGCGGTTTTCAAATCTTTCATCCCGCGGAGCGACCGATGCCACGCAAAATCAACACGACGCGCGGAATCGCTTTGACGGGTGCGCTCTTGGCCGCCATCGCCGCGTCGGGCTGTCAGGGACCGTGCATCTTGCCCGCGGCCGGGCCAATGGATCAGCAGCAGGCGACCGCCGTGATCCACGATCCATTCCCCCAGAATGATATTGGGCCCTACGAGGCGGCATCGCGTCCGCCGGGGTACCAGCAGCCGCTGCCGCTGCCGGTTCGAAACCGGATCGCACCCGATGCGTTTCGCATGGCCCAGTGACACGCTGCCACTAAATCCTCTCCACCGGGACCAGGACCTATCCACCGGGACCAGTTCCTATCCAAGGGACAGGACCGCGGCGCCAGTTTGATCGCGGATGCCCGCGTCACAGAACGGTGTGGTTTTGGTAGGCTGATCGCAAAGCATCTGCCTGCCCCTCGGATTTACTGAATGCCTCGCCGCGCCACCTCAAAATCTTCCCAAAAGCCGTCCACAGCTTTACAGCATGATCGGCCACAGCGGTTGCAAAAACTGCTCGCCTCGGCCGGCTTTGGTAGCCGACGTCAGTGTGAAGAGCTGATCGAGACGGGACGGGTCGAAGTCGATGGCGAGATCGTCACCAAGCTGGGCACGACCGTCGATCCCCAGTCCAGCAAGGTCCGCGTTGATGGCGTGAACCTTAAGCCGCGTAAACTGACCTACTATGCGGTCAACAAACCGGTCGGCGTCGTCACGACCAACCGTGATCCGCAAGGACGACCTCGCGTGATCGACCTGGTGCCGCCCACCGAGCGAGTCTTTCCCGTGGGTCGGCTGGATCGCAACAGCGAAGGCCTGATCTTGTTGACCAACGACGGCGACTTGGCCCAACAGTTGACCCATCCAAAATTCGGCGTCCGCAAGGTCTATCGCGTGACGGTGGCCGGCCAAGTCGACAACGAGACGATGCGCAAGATGCGAAAAGGCATCTACATTTCCGAAGGCCTGGTGAAAGTGGATGGGGCGAAAATCTTAAAAGCCAGACCACGCGCGACGGATCTAGAGATCGTGCTGCGTGAGGGGAAAAATCGCGAAATCCGCCGAATCCTGGCTCGCTTTGGCCATAAGGTCCAACAGTTGCGTCGCATCGCCGTCGGCACGTTGCGTTTGGGTGACACGCCGACCGGTGCGTACCGGATCGTGACTCGAGAAGAAGTTCAAAAGCTGCGCCGCGAAGTCGCCACCGCTGCGGACGCACCCCAAGCCAAAGCCGAACCCTCGCGCAAACCTCGCTCCGGCGCGAAACCCAAGCGAGGACCGGCTAGTGATCGAACCTCCGCAAAAAAGACGGTCGTCAAGCCGCCTCGCAAACGAGGGCCAAAGTCACGCGCCGATCAGTTCTCGGAAACGCAATTTGATTTCGGCGAAAGTCAAACCGTCGGCAGCGTCATCGGCCAAGAAGGCAGCGAATCGGAGCCCAAAAAGAAACGATCGACCAAGCGAAAAGTGGCCGGCAAAGCGAGCGGCGCATCAGGCCGAGCGTCGGGGCGATCGGCGACACGCGGATCGGCAACGAAAGGTGCGTCGACCAAGCGAACGACCAAGCGAACGACCAAGCGTGGGACAAAGAAGGCGACGAAAAAGCGGACCACCAAAAAACGATCCACCAAACGCGAGGCGCCTGCTGCGTCACGTCGCGGCGAAGGCCGACGAGTGACAAAGAGAACGACAAGCAGCACCAAGCGATCCACGAAGAAACGCGCGACAAAGAAAAATACCGGCAAGAAACGTAAACGCTAGAGCCATGTCCAAACTGCATGCCGATTTTTATGCCGATGCGATGCGTCAGGTTGATGCTGCCATCGAACGCAACGACGAGATCGCCGAGAACACATTCTTGGTTCGCGTGTCGGCACCCGAGATTGCCGCATCCGTCGTCCCGGGGCAATTTGTCATGATCCGAATGAAGGGACGTGACGCACCGCTGATTGGTCGTGCCCTTGCCGTCTATGACGTGATCCAGGATCCGAGCGGGACGGCCCGCTGGGTCGACTTGGTCTACATCCGGAAAGGAGCGTTCACGCAAACGATTGCCGCATCGCCGCTGGGAACACTGGTCACGGTTTGGGGACCGCTGGGCAACGGATTCGACCCACGGCCATGTGATCGACTGATCATCGCCGCTGGCGGGATCGGGCAGACGCCGATGCTGTTGCTCGGCCGTGAGGCTTTGGGGACTCAGGCGTTTGGGACGCCGCAGAGGCTCGGCGGTTGGGCCAACGAAGTCGAAATCATCTACGGCGCTCGTCGATCAAGCTTGCTGGCGGGCGTTGATGACTTTCGCGCCGCCGGATTCGACGTGACGCTGTGTACCGATGATGGGTCGGCAGGTGAAAAACGACTCGTGCCCGATCTGGTCGCTCAGCGGCTTGCCGGACTTTCCGATGGCGATCGCGTCCGGGTCGTGACATGCGGGCCGGAAATCATGATGCAGAAAGTTGCCGAAGTCTGCTTGGCCGCGGGCGTGGACTGTCAGGTGTCGATGGAGACGCCGATGGCATGCGGCATCGGTATCTGTTTTTCTTGCGTGGCCAAAGTGCGCGAAGATAGTCCCGAACAATGGGACTACAAGCGAACCTGTGTCGAAGGACCCATCTTCGACGCCGACAAGATTTGTTGGTAAGACCGGCGCGTGAGAGAATTCGCGAGAATTCGATCCGAAAGTGTTTTCTGCTTCACCGTTGCCCGTTCGCGCTTCACGGTTGGCTGAACTTGTGCGACGAGTCGAAGAGTGCGACTTTCCGAAGATTGCAACGTTCAACATGCCCGGGTTTCAATGAGCCCAGTTTTTAGCGAGCACGCTTTTCAACGAGCACGCTTTTCAGCGAGCACGCTTTTCAGCGAGCACGCTTTTCAGCGAGCACGTGGATTCAACGAGCACGGTATTTCCAAGCGAGTGCACTATCGGTAGTACGAGCTGCCGGTCGGGCTGGGGGCGGAGTATCCACCGGTGGGATATCCGACCGCTCCGGACGTGCTGCCCGGTGTGTATCCGCCTGCCGAAGTCGATGGGGCCGATGCCGGTGCACCGGTATCGATCGCTGGAATGCTGGATTCGAAATCGCCGGTGGCGATGCGATGCTCAGGACCCGCTGCCGCGACCGTGGTATCGGGCGTTGCGAATGATGACGCGGGGTTGGTGGATGTCGCCGTGGTCGATGTCGTGGCCATGGAAGTCGATGGTGTCATGTTGTCCGGCATCGTGAATCCACCCGAGGAGCCCGAGCTGGCCTCAGAGGTCGGAATCGCAAAATCAGCCGGCGGTGAAATCGAAGCCGGTTGGGCATAAGCCGATGCAGGCGATGCGGGAGTGGTCGATGCATAGGATGGGGCCGGTGAGGGCGTGGTTGCTGCTGAGTTGGTGCTCGTGCTTCCGTATTGGCCTGTTCCGCCATACTGGTAACCACTCGGCGCCGCGGTGTTCGCCGCCGATGCGTAACTCGGGGCCTTGGCATTGAAGATTCCGTTGGCCTGAGCAGCGGCCATGTTCGAAACGGGACTGTCTGAACTGGCTGGGGCGACATAACCCGGGTCGATATCCAGCCCGGCGACTTGTGCCGTTGCTGTGTCGGCTACGGATGCTGGCGATGTGATGGGGCCGTCACTGGAACTTGTCGTCCCGGCGGCAATCGAAGCGATTGCTTGCGGTGTCGCTGATTCACTTGGCGGTGCCGGGTAAGTCATCGTCGGGCCGTTGCCCGCGAGCATTTCCGCCGACGGTTCGCTCTTTAAACCGAACATGTTCATCCGCGACATGCCGCTGCGACAACCCGTCGAGCAGAGCGTGACGATGATACTGGCGCTGACGGTCCAATGAATCTGCGTGTAACGATTCCGAAACATCCCTGTCTGCCTTGAACAAAGTGAACCGACTCGTCAATCCTGTCGAGCCATCCTGGCAAATGGCTGGTCGACCCGATGAGCGCGAAATCCGTTTCGCAATCGATCGGTACAGCCAAGCGAAAATACAATCCGGCGGCGCTACAAAGGCCGCTTGGCCCGGAACCTAAGAACCCGATTCACTTGAAGTCAATGGCAGCTTGCCGGATTCCAGTTTCACGAATGTAAAATGGCAAATGCGGCTTGTCGCAGCCAGCCCACGCAATCGCGGGGCTGCTGCAACGTTCGTCGTAGTTGATGCAGTCCGAGCTAGACCTGCATGGCGGTTCCCATCGTCTGCCCTGGTGCCGGCAGGTTGCTGCTGCCTTCCAAGTACATGTCGATGGCTCTGGCGGCGCCACGGCCTTCGTTGATGGCCCAGACGACCAAGCTTTGGCCGCGACGGCAGTCTCCGGCGGCAAAGACGCCGTCCACGTTGGTCGCAAACTTTCCGTGCAGCGCCTGGAAATTGCTGCGTGGATCGACTTCCAAGCCCAGCGACTCGGCGACGTATTGTTCGGGGCCTAGGAATCCCATGGCCAACAGAATCAATTGCGCCGGCCAGTCCTTTTCGCTGCCTTCGACTTCGGCCATTTGCCAACCGCCGTCGTCGTCTTTGGTCCAAGACACTTCGACCGTCTTGATGCCTCGCAGGTTGCCCTGCTCGTCGGTCAGGAATTCCTTGCTCAGGATTTGGTACTCGCGCGGGTCTCGGCCGAATTTGGCCTGTGCCTCTTCATGGCCATAGTCGACGCGGAAAACGCGTGGCCATTCCGGCCAAGGATTTTCCGGCGCGCGATCTTCGGGCGGTTTGGGCAACAATTCAAAGTTGACCATGCTGCGACAACCGTGACGGATGCTGGTGCCGATACAGTCGGTTCCGGTATCGCCGCCACCAATCACGATGACGTCTTTTCCTTCGGCACTGATGAATTCATCGCCTAGGCTATCACCGTGAACCATTTGCTTGGTGTTGGCCGTCAGAAACTCCATCGCGAAATGAACGCCTTTGGCATCGCGATGCGGGATCGGCAAGTCACGAGGTTTGGTCGCGCCACAGGCCAACAGCAACGCATCGTTTTCGTTTTTCAATTCTTTCGGATCGATCTCGGCGCCGACATTGGCCCCGGTGACGAACTTGACACCTTCGGCCGTCATTTTGTCGACACGCCGCTGCACCGCTTCCTTTGAAAGTTTCATGTTCGGAATGCCGTATTGCAGCAATCCGCCGATTCGGTCGGCACGCTCATACACGGTGACTTCGTGGCCGGCCTGATTCAATTGATCGGCGGCGGACAATCCAGACGGCCCGCTGCCGACGATTGCCACCTTTTTGCCGGTGCGTTTGGTTGGCACATGAGGTTTGATCCAGCCTTCGGACCAAGCGCGATCGACGATCGCGTTTTCGATGTTCTTGATCGTCACCGGCGGATTCGTGATTCCCAACACACACGAACCTTCGCAAGGCGCCGGGCACGTGCGGCCGGTGAACTCTGGGAAGTTATTCGTTTTGTGCAAACGCTCGATCGCTTCTTTCCAGCGATTGTTGTAAACCAAGTCGTTCCACTCGGGGATCAAGTTGTCGATCGGGCATCCGGTCGTCGATTGACAGAAAGGAACGCCACAATCCATGCAGCGGGCACCTTGTTCTTGCAAATGTTCGACACGAGGTTCCGTGTAGATTTCGTCGTAGTCGTTGATGCGAACGACAGGCAAACGCCAAGGAACTTTCTTGCGATCGAACTCTTTGAAACCGGTTGGCTTACCCATATTTCTGTCTCTGCTTTGAATGTCTTTCCGCCATCGTGCGGAAAAAGGGTGAATTGTTCTTGTTGGTGCTGAAAACGGTTCGGCGCTATATCGAATAACGCTTGGCCTATTGATTCGCTGTCCTGCTTACACGCTGGCGGTCAATTTCTCTTTTTCCATCTCTGCCAAGACGCGTTTGTAATCGGTTGGCATGACCTTAACGCATTGCTGCAGGAATCCATCCCAATCGTCCAGCGCTCGTTTGGCCGCTTCGCTGCCGGTGAACTGCAGATGCTGCTGAATCAGCGATTTGACGTCTGCTTCCTCTTCCGCGGTTTCGATTTTTTCCAGTTCGACCGTTGCCAAGTTACAGTTCAGGTTGAACGTGCCTTTGCGGTCCCAGATGTATGCGATTCCACCAGACATGCCGGCGGCAAAGTTGCGTCCGGTATCGCCCAGCACAACGACGCGGCCGCCCGTCATGTATTCGCAGCCGTGGTCGCCCACGCCTTCGATCACGGTGCGGGCACCGCTGTTGCGAACACCGAATCGTTCTGCGGCGCGACCGCGGAAAAACGCTTCGCCGCCGGTGGCACCGTACAAACAGACGTTACCGATCAGAATGTTATCTTCGGCGACAAAACTGCTCTCCTTTGGCGGAAAGACCACGACGCGGCCGCCGCTAAGCCCTTTGCCGACGTAGTCATTCGCGTCGCCTTCCAATTCGATCGTTACGCCGTGCGACAAGAATGCGCCCAGGCTCTGGCCGGCTGATCCCGTCAGTTCGATACGAATCGTGTCGTCGGGTAGCCCGCCTTGACCGTACTTTTTAGCGATTTCGTTGCTAAGAATTGTGCCGACGGTCCGGTTGATGTTGATGATCGGCGATTTGATCACGACGGGTTTACCGCTTTCGATCGCCGGTTTGGCTTGATCGAGCAAAGTCGTGATGTCCAGCGACTTTTCCAAGCCGTGGTCTTGCGCTTGCGAACAAATGACGCCGACTTTGTCGTGCGGCTTGTTGGCCGGCATCAACATCGATGTCAGGTCCAGGCCGTCCGCTTTCCAGTGTTTGATTGCGGCGTCGGTTTCAAGCACCTCGCAGTGCCCGACCATTTCGTCGATCGTTCGGAAACCGAGCTTCGCCATGATGCGACGAGCCTCTTCGGCGACCATGAACAAGTAATTGACCACGTGTTCCGGTTTGCCGGTGAACTTCTTTCGCAGTTCAGGGTCTTGGGTGGCGATCCCGACCGGGCATGTGTTCAAGTGACACTTCCGCATCATGATGCAGCCCAGTGTGATCAGCGGCGCGGTGCTGAACCCGAACTCCTCGGCACCCAGCAGTGCTGCGATCACGACGTCGCGACCGGTCTTGAGGCCGCCGTCGGTCTGCAGCACAACGCGGCTGCGCAAATCGTTCAGCACCAGAACTTGGTGTGTTTCGGCAATGCCAAGTTCCCATGGCAAACCGGCGTGTTTGATGCTGGTCAGCGGTGATGCACCCGTACCACCGGTATCACCCGCGATCAGGATGTGGTCGGCATGAGCCTTAGCGACGCCCGACGCAATCACACCAACGCCGACTTCACTGACCAGTTTGACACTGATCCGTGCGGCACGGTTGGCGTTCTTCAGATCGTGGATCAGCTGAGCGAGGTCTTCGATCGAATAAATGTCATGGTGCGGCGGTGGGCTGATCAGGCCAACACCAGGAGTGCTGTATCGAATACGAGCGATCGTCTGATCGACCTTCTTGCCGGGTAATTCCCCGCCCTCACCCGGCTTGGCACCTTGCGAGATCTTGATTTGAATCTCGTCGGCATTCGTCAAGTATTCGATAGTGACACCGAATCGCCCCGATGCGACTTGTTTGATTGCCGAGCGTTTCGAGTCGCCGTTTTCCAAAGGCAAGAAACGCGCGGGGTCTTCGCCGCCTTCGCCGGTATTGCTTTTTCCGCCAAGCCGGTTCATGGCGATCGCTAGCGTCTCGTGCGATTCGGCACTGATGCTTCCAAAGCTCATCGCACCGGTGCAAAATCTCTTCACGATTTCGCTGGCCGGTTGAACTTCGTCCAGATCGATCGGTTTGCGTGTGTCTTTAAAGTCCAACAGTCCACGCAGGGTGCATCGCGTGCGGTTGTCGTCGTTGATCGCGCGAGCGAATTTCCAATAGGAATCTTCGTTGTTATTGCGAGCGGCAACTTGCAGGTTCGAAATCGTATCGGGCGACCATGTATGCTTTTCGCCTTCGGCGCGCCAATGGAATTCGCCCAAGTTGGGAAGCTGCGGAAGCTGGTCGGTGGGCCGTTCCGGGTATCCCAGTGAGTGTCGACGCAAGGTTTCTTCGGCGACGACGTCGAACGATACCCCTTGGATGCGACTGGCTGTGCCCACAAAGCACTTGGCAATGATCTCGTCTTTGAGTCCGAGTGCTTCAAAGATTTGTGCGCCCTTATAACTTTGCAGCGTGCTGATACCCATCTTGGCCATCACCTTCAGCATGCCTTTGGCGACACCTTTTCGGTAAGCGGCGACGATCTTGTCGTCATCCAGCGACGGGTCCATCAACCCGTCACGTCGCGCTTGCCAAAGCGATTCAAAAGCGAGGTATGGATTGATCGCGTCGGCACCGTAACCGATGAGCAAACAATGGTGATGCACTTCGCGAGCTTCGCCCGATTCGATGACGATCCCGATTCGTGTCCGCTTGGCCTGTTTGACCAAGTGGTGGTGGACGGCTCCGGTCGCTAGCAGCGAGCTGACCGGGACACGGTCTTGCGCGATCGAACGATCGCTCAGAACGATCAATTGGATGCCTTCGTCGGCCGCCGCTTCCGCTTCCGCTGCGATTCGGTCGAGTGTCTTCTTGACGCCTGCCTTGCCTTCGGAACGATCGAACGTGATGTCGATTTCGCGGCTGTGCCAGCCCTCATAGTTGATGTGCTTGATCGCGGCTAACTCTTCGTTGGTCAGAATCGGATGTTCGACCAGCAGGCGGTGGCAGTGCTCCTCCGTTGCTTCCAACAGATTTTGCTCGGGGCCGATGTAACACTCCAGCGACATGATGACTTCTTCGCGGATCGAATCGATCGCCGGATTGGTCACTTGTGCAAACAGCTGTTTGAAGTAGTCATAGATCATTCGCGGCTTATCGCTTAGGCAAGCGATCGCGCTGTCGTTGCCCATCGAGCCGACCGGATCACGCAGTTCCTTGACGAGCGGTCGCAGCATGAAATTCATCGTTTCGGACGTGTATCCGAACGCCTGCATTCGCGGCAAAAGCGTCTCGCTATCGAAACCGTGCGGTTCCTGTTCCGGATGCAAATCGGACAAGCGGATGCGCTGTTCTTTTAGCCAATTGCCGTAGGGCATGCGGCGCGCGAACTCGCTTTTCAGTTCCTCGTCGGGAATCAGGCGGCCTTCGTTAAAATCGACCAGGAACATTTTGCCCGGCTGCAATCGTCCTTTCTCTTTGACAATGGAAGGATCCACCGGCAACACACCGACTTCGCTCGCCATGATCACGCGATCGTCATGAGTGATGTAATACCGGCTTGGACGCAATCCGTTACGGTCAAGTGTAGCGCCGATATAGTGACCGTCGGTAAAGGCGATCGACGCCGGACCGTCCCAGGGTTCCATCAAGCACGAGAAATACTCATAGAACGCTCGCTTGTCTTCGGGCATCGTTTCGTGTTTTTGCCATGCTTCGGGCACCATCATCATGATGGCTTCTTGCAGCGTTCGCCCGTTCATCAACAAGAACTCAAGCACATTGTCGAATGTCCCCGAGTCGCTGCAGTGCGGTTCGACGACGGGAAACAGTTTTTGCAAATCGTCGCCGAACAGTTCGCTCTTGGCGGAACCTTCGCGAGCACGCATCCAGTTGCTGTTGCCTCGAAGCGTATTGATCTCGCCGTTGTGGCTCATGAATCGCAGCGGTTGAGCACGGTCCCAGCTTGGGAACGTGTTCGTCGAAAACCGGCTGTGAACCATTGCCAAGTGAGTTTCGAAGTCTTCGTCACGAAGGTCGGGGAAATATGGCAACACTTGGGCGGGTGTGAGCATGCCCTTGTAAATGATGACCTTGGTGCTGAGCGAACAGATATAGAACATCAACGCTTCTTTCAGCGTGTCGCTGCCACGCAAGCGGTGACTGGCCTGCTTGTGGATCTGATAAAGCTTGCGGTCGAACGCGTCGTCCTGCAGTCCGTCGGCGGCACCGACAAACAATTGTTCAATCACCGGTTCACTGTTACGTGCGGTCGGGCCGACGTCGGCGAGATCGGTTTCTTGCGGCACGTTCCGCCAGCCCAGGAAATTCTGGCCGGACTCTTCGATCAGCGATTCGATTGTTTGCTTGCAGTGGGTGCGCTCGGCTTTGTCCTGAGGTAAAAAGACCAGTCCGGCGGCGAAGCTTCCCGCTTCGGGCAAGTCGATTCCCAGGTCGGCCTTGGCGACCTTTTTCAAGAATTTGTGAGGCAGGCCGCACATGATTCCCGAGCCGTCACCGGTGTTGGGTTCACAGCCGCATGCGCCGCGGTGGTCCATGGCCTGCAAAATTTGGTCGGCATCCAAGACGTTCTGATGGCTCGGCTTGCCCTTGATGTGCGCGATGAAGCCGACGCCGCAGGCATCGCGCTCCTGTGACGGGTCATACAGACCCTGTGCTTCTGGCAGATGAAGCAGCGGCTTTGTCGCGCGATCCGATGCCGACTTGATTTCGTTGGTCTTTTCAGCCATGAGATTCTTCTTCATTTACGTGTTCTTCTTCGCTACTTCGCCGGCGGCCTGATGCAACACCGGCGTCTTTTCTCTGTGTGAACTTTGTCAGCTTGTCGTCCGAATTCAGGCGACCACCGACGTGCCGCCGCCCGCATCAATCGCGGTCGGATCGACGGAAACCTTAGCCCCGCCCGATTTGCTTCGCCGTTCCGGTTCAATTCGTCGTCCCAGCAGCAGTGATCCAAACTCGTTGGCCGCGGTGCTGAGTCGCCCGGAACGTCGAAAAATAATGCCCAGCGGTCTCGTCATCCGAAACTCTCGGCAAGCCACAACTCTCAATGAGCCGTTGGCGGTTTCGCGGCGCGCGGCCGCTTCGGGAACAAATCCCACTCCGTGATTCGCCTGGATTGCACGAATCATTGAATCGCAGTTGTCAAACTCCATGCGAACGTTGACTTTGACACCGGCGCGAGCCAATGCGTCGTCGATCGCTTGCCGTAGTTCCAGGTCGCGATCGAATCCGACCATCGCCATGCCGGAAAGTTCGCTGATCGATATTTCGGTTCGGTCGGCTAACGAGTGGTCCGATGCGCAAACCAATCGCATCGGTTCCTGTTGCCATGGAATGTATTGCAGTTGGGATGTGCGGCGCGGAAAGCTGACCAATCCGAAGTCGACTTCTCCGCCCGCTGTCATGTCAAAGACGCGAGAGCTCGAACCGAACTCGGTTCTGACTTCCACGCCTGGGTGCAAACGAGCGAACTCCTCGGTCGCCTCGGGCATGTAACTGTTACCGACCGAATAAATGGTGCCGATCGTCACTTGTCCGCTGAGTCGCTTGCTGATGCTGGCGACTTCTTGTTGCAAGCGTTGGTAGCTGCCCAGGATACCACGCGCGCCTTGCAGATATGTCTTACCCGCGTCGGTCAATACGAGCGGTCGCTTGGATCGATCGATCAGCTGAACACCTAAAGACTCTTCGAGCTGCTGCATCGCCTGGCTGACCGCGCTCTGGGTCAAATGATGAGCCGCCGCAGCCTTTGAAAAGCTGCGGTGCTCGGCAAGCGCACAAAAGAGTTCAAGCGTTCGGAGCTGCAAATCGGTATCCGCCTACTATTAACACGTTTAATATTGTGGAGTCTTTCCACAGAAGTGTTAATGCAAGGTAAACCGCTGGCCCGAAATCGTCAAGCGTCTGGACCGCCGGTCGGCGCTGGTGGCCGATTCGCTGGGCCTGCGGCCCACACACCGGACGGACAAGAATCGAATGTGCACAAACGTGCATATCGTGTTAGTCGCTTTCTTGCAAGCAAACCAGCGAGCATCGAGAGCCCGTTGGGCTTAGGTTCCGCTCGGCCCTGGGCTCTGGCTCTGGGCCCCTAGGTCCTAGGTCCTAGGCTCTAGGCCTTGCGCTCTGGTCGCGCTGCATTGTGTGGTGCTCAGGCGTTATGCGGCGCGCCGGGATTTCGACCGTTGATCAGTCGGCGATCGTTCGGTGGAACCGTCGCGGCAGCGTGAAGGAATAGATCACGATGACTGCCCCGGCGCTCAGCAGCGCCCAAGGGAACCATTCTTTGGGACGCCAGACGCGCACCGATGCCGAGGGTGCCCCGGATGGATCGATGAAATTTGCCGCCGTCGTGTCGCCCGCCCCGTACAGTGTCGCGCTGTCGATGAGCAGGCACTCGAAGCCGAAAATCAGGGCCATAATGCCGATGCCGATAAAGAGGGAACGCCACATGAGACCCGGTCTCCGTCGTTGGGGGAGGTTTGAGAGGGGGAGAAACAAACTGATACTTGTTTCTTCGGCAAACCTTTTGACTTCCATCGGTTTTCCCCGGCCAGGCCGTCGCTGGCGGAACAACCCGATCGAGCGGCAAAGTTGGGCCAAACGATTGTCATCAAGCGGCGTCGATCGTCTCGAGCAGGCGGGCCGGGCGCGTCGACTTTCGTTGCGGGGCTTAGGCATTCCCGGCACAAGTGTGCGCCATTTGGGCCAGTGGATCGCTCGGCTACAGCAAGTGCTTTGCTTTGACTTCCAAATATTGATTGACCAGCGGAGCGGTCAGCTGATCTGGAAATTCGTCCACCACCAGAACACCTCGGTGTCTCAAATCGCTGATGACTTGGTTTCGCCACAGCAAGATGTCGGCGGCCGCCGCGGCGCGATACATCTGGAATGGTTCTGCGTCGGGCGAATCGGCTGCGTCGAACATTTCGCGATCGCGCAACATGATGCCCAGCGGCAGATGGTGTCCGTTGATGTTTCCAAGATAGTCGACCACTGCGGCCGCATTGACTTCGTCGATCACATTGGTCGCCAGCACAACCAGCGATCTGCGTTTGCATCGTCCGGTCAAATGCAGGAACGCTTGGTCGTATCGTGATTCGACAAAGCGAGGGAACTGGTCAAAGCCGGCCTGGATCAACCGGTTCATCTGGCTTTGGCCGCCCCGCGGTGGAATATACGAGTGCACCGAATCCGAAAAGCACAGCATGCCCACCGAATCGCCTTGGGTCAGTGCGACATAGGCCATCATCAGGGTGGAATTGAGTGCATGGTCCAGCAGCGAATATCCGTCGCGTTCGTTGGTCATCATTCGGCCGCAGTCGAGCATGAAGATGACTCGTTGCGACTGATCGCTTTGAAACTGCCGAACCGTCAGTTTGCGCCGCCGTGCCGTGCTGCGCCAGTCGATGTGACGGTAATTATCATCGCGGCTGTAGTCGCGCAGGCGTTCAAATTCGTTGTCTTGCCCCACCCGACGCGTACGCCGAACGCCCATCAAGCTAAGCCGATTGGTGCGGGCCAATAGCGCGTAATCGGACAGCTGTTTCATGTCCGGGTACACATTCAATTGGCTTTCCACGTCCAGGCAAACGTGGCGCTGCCAAAGCCCCAACAAGCTTTGGAAGCGGAGATAGACGTGTTCCAATTGGAATGCGCCGCGTCGCCGCGGCGTCAGTTTGCGAGTCGCCGTGATGCGGCTGCCCGGCGGCAGTCGGATCGCGTGCTGCGTCGGCGAGGCCGTAAAGTGTTCGGGCAAATCGTCTCGCATCGCGCCCGAGAGTGATCGGCCCGTTCGGTTTTCAATCGTCAGCTCGCTGACAACGGGAACCCCGAGTGAACACGTTTTGGCGATGCGTCGCGACACCGTGATCCCGCGACTGGTCGCAAGGTACAGCCGCAGGAAATCGAACGCGGCGACCAACGCTAAAGCAAAGTCGATCAATAGCGCGACGATCAGCATTGATGGCGCGAACACCGTCAAAACGCTAAAGCACACCGAGATGGCCAGCACGACTGCCCACGCCACCGTCGGATAGATCTTCAATCGCCACGCCGCCAACAGCATCGGCAGCGCCACGATCGAAAGCATCAACCAGGGCAGCTGAGTGTGCCACTGCACGGTATCGCGAGCGACTTGCGAAAAGGTGTCGTTCATAGGTTGGTGAGCAGTCGCTGCGGAGCCGAGGGATCGACGGTGCCTAGCTGGGCTAGGCTCCTAGCCGGCCAAGCTTCTAGCTAAGCCAAGCTTACATCGCGCCCGATTTAAAGGGCGACCGTGACCGTCTTGCTTTCGGTGTACGCTTTCAAGCCTTCTTCGCCCAGTTCGCGGCCGTACCCGCTCATCTTGAATCCGCCGAACGGTGCCGCCGCATCAAAGACGTCGTAACAGTTGACCCAGACGGTTCCCGCACGAACGCGAGCGGCAAAGTCGTGCGCGATCGAGATGTCACGTGTCCAAACCGCCGCGGCCAAACCGTAGAACGTGTTGTTTGCGCGACGAATCATATCTTCTTTGTCGTCGAACGTCAGCACGCTGAGCACGGGGCCGAAGATTTCATCGGTTGCGATCGACATTTCATCGTTGACATCGGTGAACACGGTCGGCTCGATGAAATAGCCCTTGTCGCCAACACGGTTGCCACCGGTGACGCAATTCGCACCTTCGCTTTTGCCCTTGTCGATGTACGACATGATCTTGTCGAACTGATCCTTGTCGACCTGTGGCCCTTGTTCGGTGTCGGCTGCGAATGGATCGCCGACTTTCCGTTTGGACGCGAGTTTTTGCAGCTTGTCAAGGAACTCGTCGTGCTTGCTGCTTTCGACAAACACGCGGCTGCCCGCACAGCAGCATTGGCCTTGGTTCAAGAACAGGCCGACGTAGGCGCCTTGAGCGGCCGCGTCCATGTCGGCGTCGGCAAAGATCACATTTGGGCTCTTACCGCCCAGTTCGAACGTCAAACGTTTCAGCGTGTCGGCCGAGTCGCGTGTGATGATTTGAGCCGTGCGATGTTCGCCCGTGAATGCGATCTTGTCGATCAGCGGGTGTTTGACACAGGCGGCGCCGGCGGTGGGGCCAAACCCTGGGATGACGTTGATCACGCCATCGGGGAATCCGACTTCTTTGGCGAGTTGTGCCAGTCGCAAGCATGTCAGTGGCGTTTGTTCGGCCGGTTTCATCACGATCGTGCATCCCGCGGCCAACGCAGGGCCCCATTTCCAAGCCGTCATCAGCAGCGGGAAATTCCAGGGAATGATCTGACCCGCCACGCCGATCGGTTCTCGACGGGTGTAGCACAAGTGGTTTCCGCGGATCGGAATCGTGCTGCCATGAATTTTGTCCGCGTATCCGGCGTAATAGCGAATGCAGTCAATCGCCAACGGCAGGTCAACGTTGCGGCTGTCACCGATCGGTTTGCCGTTGTCGAGCGTTTCCAGCCGAGCGAGTGCATCGATTTCCGATTCTATGCGATCGGCAAGCTTGTACATCAGGCGACCACGGTCGCGGGCATCCATTTTCGGCCACTCGCCGTTTTCGAACGCGTGTCTGGCGGCCTTGGCCGCGGCGTCCACATCGTCGGCGTCACCTTCGGCGATTTGTGTGATTTCTTCTTCCGTGGCCGGGTTGACGGTTGCAAATGTTTTTCCGCTTGATGCTGGAACCCACTTGCCGTCGATGAAGCAATCGGTTTCGGTGATCTGCACGTCGGGCGTGCCGGTCGATAAGGTGGCAGACATGGCGACCTCGTTATGGATGATTAGAGGGAAGGCGTTGGGTCAGTGTGCAAGGACACTTTTATCACGAAAATAAATTGTACAGCATCTCACCCAGGGTCGCTCGCGTCCTCACCCAGGTCGCTCGCGACGCCGCCACAATTTGATCGCTTGTTTGAGATCAAATCACGCTTCTCAACCAGCCATCCGTAACGATTCATTCAAGTAACATTTCGACGACAAACTCTTGCGAGAGCTTTTTTGATGGAACAATCTTTTCTTGCCTATCTTCGCGGGCGCTGCCGCAGTCTGCCTCAAGTCGCTGTTGGTATCGGTGACGACGCGGCGATCATCGATAACGCGACGACCGGCGGCAGTGTGACGCAAACGGTGGCATGTACCGATCAGATTATCGATGGAGTCGATTTTGAGTCGGAAAAGCATTCGCTGGCGGATATCGGATACAAGTCCGTCGCCATCAACCTGAGCGACATTGCAGCGATGGGCGCGAATCCATGCTCTGCATTGGTCACCCTTGCGCTACCACGCGAAAACGCCACGCGAATCGCTGGCGATGTCTATGAAGGTATCTTGCAGGCGGCAACAGAGTTTGGCATTGCCATCGCAGGCGGTGACCTTTCGACTTACGACGGACCACTGTCGATCAGCGTGACACTACTGGGCGATGTCCCCCTCGGGCAGGCATGGCTGCGAAGTGGTGCGCAAGAAGGTGACGCGATTGTCGTGACCGGACATGTCGGTGGCAGCATTCTGGGACGTCACCTTAGGCCATCGCCACGCATCGAAACATCGCAGTGGTTGCGACAGCAAGTTGACGTGCATGCGGCGATCGATATCAGTGATGGCCTGTCGCTGGATCTCGATCGACTTTGCGCGGCCAGCGGTTTTGGCGCAGAGTTGTTGATCGAGACGATGCCGATTCATGACGATGCGATCATGCTATCCCAGCAAACCAATCGCACACCGCTGGAGCACGCTTGGTCCGATGGTGAAGACTTTGAATTGATCCTGACGATGAGCCAAGCCGATGCCGATCGTGTATGCGCGGCGAGTGACGCCGGCGAGCATCCGGTCGCGTTGACGCAAATCGGGCAAGTCGTTGGCCGCACCGGTTTGTGGAAAAAGACGACCGGCAAATTTCACCGACTTTCACCTCAAGGATACCAGCATTAGGCACGCCGATCGTCTTTACTCGGTCGCTAACGATTCGTGTCGGTTCTTCGCCAATTCTTCGCACCGTCGCCCCAGCCATCGTGTTAGGATGGCGAGGCAAGGATGCTTTGGTTGGTTCTTGAACTTCGAATGCGCGTGCCCTGATTCGTAAGCGTGAACTGCGGTTTCTGCGGCGTCTCACTGTGCCGGATACGAGACCGCTTAACCGTCGTCGCTCACAATATAAGCATCGTCCTACGCATCATCGTTCGCGGATGTTGACGAGCTTTGATGATTCGTCACACCGGGTTTAACTTGTCCTTGTCCTTGTCCGGTTTCTTATCTGTGTTCCAAAGGTGAAGCCATGTTCCGTCGCGTCCACCGTCGTCTGTTGAATTCACGCCGTGTTATCACTCGGCTGGAAAAGCTGGAAGCACGCCAGTTGCTCGCCGGCGATGTGTGCTTTCCCGTTGCGCCTTCATTCGCCCTTAGCCAACCGATTCAATCGCACGCTGACTCTGCTGAACCTGTGGCGACGTACGGCCCGATTCGGTTGTCGTCGGTCGATTCGCCACAGGTCACGCCTCAAGATGGCGTTGCGGTTCCGATCGTTTCGATTTTTCCGGACTCCAGTGACGAAGGTAATTCGTTGACTCCGACAGAAATCGCTTCGGCGACTTCGATCACGCCGAACATGCTTTCCTTCACCGTGTCGCTCAGCCAACCGGCCGACTCGCCCGTTTCGGTCGAGGTGCAGACCAGTGACGGAACGGGGGATGGCTTGGTCGTCCAGCGGATCGCGTCGGGATTCTCTCGCGCGATCTATGCAACGGCACCGGCGTCCGACTTCGATCGACTGTTTGTTATCGAACAGCGCAGCGGAATTCGAATCGTCAACCTTGATACAGGAATTACCAATGCCACGCCGTTCTTGTCGCCGGCCGGTTTGAACACGACGAACAACGAAGGCGGTTTATTGGGGCTGGCGTTCCATCCGGATTACGCCACAAACGGACGATTCTTTATCAACATGACGAACACGTCCGGGGACACCGAAATTCGTGAGTACACCGTCTCGCCGACGAATCCGGACATTGCCGATGCGGCATCGGTCAAGACGATCCTGACGTTGGACCAGCCGTTCGGAAACCACAACGGCGGTTGGCTGGACTTTGGGCCAGACGGTTATTTGTATATCGCGCTCGGCGATGGGGGCAGCGGCAACGATCCCGGCAATCGATCGCAGAACATCGAGAATTTGCTGGGTAAGATGCTGCGGATTGATATCGATGGGGATGACTTCCCAGCCGACGAAAACAAGAATTATGCGATCCCTGCGTCCAATCCTTTCGTCAATGTCGCCGGCGCCGATGAGATTTGGGCTTACGGTCTTCGGAACCCATACCGCAGCAGTTTCGATCGCGAAACCGGCGACTTGTATATCGGTGACGTGGGTCAGAACCGTCGCGAAGAATTGAACGTTCAACCGGCCGACAGTGCCGGAGGCGAAAACTACGGTTGGCGATTGCGTGAAGGCATGATCGCGACACCCACGCCGACGGCCAACCCGGTTGGCGGACCGAAACCCACAGGAGCCATCGATCCGATTTACGACTACACCCGAGGCATCGCTGCACTGCAAGGCACCAGTGTCACGGGTGGCTATGTTTATCGAGGCCCTATTGATGATTTGCACGGACACTACTTCTTTGGCGACTTTGTCAACCAACGGGTTTGGGGTTTGCATTTCAACGGCGACGACCCGTCGATTCATGGCGATACGAATTACCAAGGATTTACGGACTGGACCGATCTGCTAAGTCCTGATGTCGGCACAATCAACAATGTTGCATCCTTTGGCGAGGATGCCGCGGGTAACCTCTACATCGTCGACTACGCCGGCGAGGTGTTTGCCATTCGTAACGGCGCCGATTATGTTCCCACGACGCAGACGATCAATTTTGATGTCGGCGAAGAGTCGAAAACGTTTGACGTGCCGATCGTTTATGACATTCTGCAGGAAGCGGACGAGACGGTGTTCGCTTCGATCAATTCGGTCTCGGGTGCAACGATCGGCAACGCAACCGCGGTCGGGACCATCGTCAATGACGACGGATCACCTGCGGTTGTCGATGTGCAGATTGACGACGGTACATTGCAGCGATCGATGATCACGAGCGTCACCGTCACCCTGGACGGACTGGTTGACGTCGACGAATCGTCATTCCTGCTGATGAATCTGGGCACAACCGCGAATCCGTCCAGCACCGAAGTCACGGGATTGCTGGTCGACCGGCGTGTGGAAGGCTTGCAAACGATCGCCACGATCACGTTTGACAGCGGACCGAGCGTGGTCGACCGCCCGGCTGGCAACTCGTTGATCGACGGAAAATATGAACTGTCCTTGGACGGCAGCATCATCGCGGATGCGGCCGATGATTTCTTCCGCTTGTTCGGTGACGCAGACGGAAGCGGCAGCACGAATTTCACTGACTTTTCCCAGTCTTTCCTGCCGTCGTTCGCAACGGTCGAGGGCGATCCTGCATTTGATCACTTCATGGATGACAACGGCGACGGCATTGTGAACTTTACGGATTTCGCCAATGGATTCCTGCCTAACTTTGCGATGTCGATTTAATACGCATCGCCGGTGATTTACATCGTGGTGAACGGGTGGCCGGTGAATGGGTGACAGGCAGGGCTGTTATCTGCAGCAAGCCGGATTGTCAGTTATGATGATGACCCAACGGCGTTGAACATTTGTCGACGTTGTGCTGCACCCCCGTTTCTTTAGGGATCGATGAAGTCCATTTTGCCGATGATCGCGCCGATCCTTGTTTTGTTTCCGCTGGCGGCGATATTCTGTTCGGAAATTACAGCGCAGCAGCCCACGCCCGATGCTGCGGCCTTCCGGTCGGGGGACGTTGTGGCCAAGCGCGAAGTGCCGCCGGCGGCCAAGTTGCAAGCGGCGTCCGAATTGGTCCGCGAAGTTTATCGCAAGCGTTTCGAGGCGGCCACGACGGCGAAAGAGATGTCCGAGGTGGCAAAACAAATCTTCGGCGACGCGAATGCCACACTGGATGACCCCGTCTCTCGCTATGTGATGCTCCGCTCGGCTCGCGAAATTGCGATTCGGGCTGGCGATGTTCCGACGACCTTGGCTGCGGTCAATGCGATGACCGAGTCGTACATGATCGACGGAGCCGACGAACGCACCGAGGCACTGATCGCTGCACTGCGGACGTCCAACCGTGAGCCGTCGGTTGAAATACAGCAAGTCGTCTATTCACTGGCTCAGCAATGGATGGACGCGGATCGGTACGAATCTGCGATAGCGGTTTTATCGGCATCTTTGCGCAAAACGCGAAGGACCGACTCGCGGCGTGCGTTGACCGCTCTGGCCGAAGAAGCAAAGCGGCTGGCGTCTTCGTACACCAGCGTCAAGGCGGCGGCGGACCGCTTAGACCTCGCACCGAACGATCCGGCCGCCAATCACCGACTCGGAAGCTTTCTTTGTTTCGTCAAAGACGACTGGACGCGCGGACTGGCAATGTTGGAAAGATCTGACAATGAAACGTTAAGGAAACTTGCCATCAGGGAAAAAGCGACCATCGATTCGTCGGATGATCAGATGGTGTTGGCGGACCAGTGGTGGCAGTTTGCCGACTCCTTGCAATCCGATTTGCGTGCCGGCGCGAAACGCCATGCGGGCACCTTTTATCAGGAAGCGTCTCGCCACCTCACGGGGCTGAAGAAAGCGAAGGCGCTGCACCGATTGGACGAAGCCAAGCGATTTGGTCCGATCAAGAGTCTTGCCGAAATTCGTGGCAATCCTTCCCTCGTCACCGATCCGGTCGAGGCACCGACGAAAGAAGATGGTCCGCCCAACGATATCGAAGACGCCGCGGCGGCTTGGCCGGCAAACACGACCACGGTGGAACTGCCCTTGGACGGTGCCTTTGACGACGTCGCGATCGGTGCGAAAGGTCAGTACTTGCTGTTGTTGATGTCGACGATGAAAAAAATTGTCGTGCTTGATGTCTTCACCCGAAAATTTGTGCACGAAGTCGAATTAGACAACCCCAACGTGCTGATGACCGCGAACGCGAACTCGTTGTTCTTGGCGACACCCGATGACAATAAAATCGAGCGGCGTTCGCTGCGTGACTTCAAGCCTGATCGGACGGCAATTCTGCCGTTCGTCCAACCGGTTCGCTTGATCGAGACAGGGTACGCATCGATAGGTGGTCCGGTCTTTGCCGCCAGCGAAAAGGGACCGGGCGTTTTCCTGGGGGCGTCTACACTGCGAGCAGGTTCGGTCCAGGTCGTCGACGTGACCTACCCGAACCGAGACATCGGTCTGCCTGGGGTCGGTGCCGCCGCGCAAGTGCGCGCAAACGCCGACGCATCGTTGTTCGCGCACCGTGAGACACAATATTCACCCAACACCATGCGGATCATGAGCTTTGCCGGGCGGCAAGTTCGATTGGGCACGTTGCGCGAATCGGTCGGGTACTTGGCACCTTCCCCCAACGGGCAGCTTCTCTATACATCCGAAGGCATCTATACGAATCAGTTGAAGGCCATCGGTGAGCACAAGGAAAGGTTTGCGACCAGCTTTCCGTTGCCCGCGGTCACCGGCGACCTGACGATTCGTTTGGTCCGCGACGATGACGCAAAAAATAAATCGCAGGCTCGGATGACGATACACAAGGGGCCAGCCCCGGAACCGATTGCAACGCTGCCTGCGGTGAAGTTTCGGCCCGGCGAGTATGGCGATTTTCATCATCGAGAACTGATCGGGATCGACCAGCGCATCTATTTTTATCCCCAGCATCGATTGCTCGTCACGCTGCCGCCGTCCAGCTTAAGCGTCGTCTTTCACCGTCTGCCCGAGCTTGATGCCAAGTGATCGCGAGCCTCGCGCCAGGTGATCGCGAGCCTCTCGCCAGGTGATCGCCAGCTTGGTGCCGGATGATTGGGACTTAGCGGCCTCGCGGTCGCAAGGTCGGTGCCCCCGCAATCGCGATTTCGCTGTGCCGCGATCGAGTACTGACCTGCCGCGGATCGCTGGATGACCCAACCGGATGCGGCGCTGTGCCGCACCGGGCGATGCGCATTCGCCGGCGATGTTGGGTAGAATCACGGGTCCCACCTACAAACTCTTCCACCACACCAAAAGGCTGAACGGATTTTACGTATGAATAGCTTTCCGTCTCGTACCTCTCTCTGCTTGTTCGCTGCGGGCCTCGCGCTAACGATGCGCTCGATCGGCGGCGATTGCTGTGCCGAATCGCCTGAATTATGGCTTGATTTGCCCGGTGCCAAAGCTTCGTCTGAATCGGAGATGAAGCCCTACGTGGAACTGATTGAACATACCGAAGCGACAATGCCGATGGTGCCGATTCCCGGTGGCACATTTCTGATGGGCAGCCCCGAATCCGAAGCGGATCGCAACGAAGATGAGGGGCCGCAGCGCGAAATCACCGTCGATCCATTTTGGATGAGCAAATTCGAAATGACGTGGGACGTGTATGACGTCTGGAATGACGAAATGGATCAGTTGCGTCGCAAGATGATGTCGCTGACCGAGACGCCGCGAGACTTGGCCGTCGATGGGTTCACGAAACCGACCGAACCGTACACCGACATGAGTTTCGGAATGGGGCGTGACGGGTACCCCGCGATTTGCATGACACAGCACGCGGCGCGAATGTTTTGCAAATGGTTGTCGGTCAAGACAGGACGCTATTATCGATTGCCCACCGAAGCGGAATGGGAATACGCGTGTCGAGCCGGTACCACGACTGCCTATTCGTTCGGCGACGACGTCGACCAGCTAGAGGATTACGCGTGGTTCTTCGACAACAGCGAGGATACCTACCAGCAAGTCGGCCAAAAGGAACCGAATCCTTGGGGACTGCATGACATGCACGGCAACGTCGCCGAATGGGTGCTCGACCAATACATTCCTGACTTTTACGCGACATCATCGGAAACCAAGAATCCGCTGGCGATTCCAACCACCTTGTACCCCCGTGTCGTGCGGGGTGGCGGCTGGGACGACGATCCAGAGATGCTCCGTAGTGCCGTTCGCGAAGGGTCCGACGAAACATGGAAGGATCAGGATCCCCAGATTCCTCGCAGCATCTGGTATCATACAGATGCCCTGGGAGTCGGGTTTCGCGTCGTCCGCCCGTTGGTTGAACCGTCGGCAGAGGAAAAAGCGAACAAGTGGGAAAAGACTGCTCCGGAACAAAAAGACCCGGAAGAGTAAGCCTTTCACACCGATCACGTTGGACGAATCGTGAGTCTTGAAAACTCTCTTGATTCCCCAGAAATCTGACTCAAGGAAACAGGTTTGGCCGATGCCTTTATCGTTTCTAGCTTGTTTCCGACCTGCCCTACCCTCTCGTTAACCCACCTTTTGATTGGAACCCATCAATGACCGATCCTCAAAATCAAACCCGTCGCCACTTTCTGATGAACACCGGCAAGGCCGCCGCGGCGACAACGCTGGTCGCGTCGGCATCAACCCACGCGCATGCAGCAGAAGAAAACACCATACGCGTCGCCTTGATCGGATGTGGCGGTCGCGGAACGGGCGCGGCCATGAACGCCTTGTCGGTCGATAACGGTCCGATAAAGATGGTGGCGCTCGCCGACGTTTTCGAAAACAAGGTCAAAGCCACGCACGCCGCGCTGTTGGGACAGACCAAGAAACGAGCCCGCAGTGCTGGCAATAAAGACGTCAGCGAACGTGTCGATGTACCCGAAGAACGCATGTTCGTGGGCTTCGACGCGTACAAGGAGGCGATGGATTTCTTGAAGCCGGGTGACGTCGTGATCCTGGCGACCCCGCCTGCTTTCCGATGGGTGCATTACACCTATGCCATCGAGCGTGGCTTGAACGTCTTTATGGAAAAGCCAGTGACGGTCGACGCGCCCACGTCCAGACGGATGCTGGAACTGAATAAGAAAGCGATGGAAAAAGACCTCAAAGTCGCCGTCGGTCTGATGTGCCGTCACTGCAAGAGCCGCAAGGAACTCTTCAACCGCATCCAAGACGGACAGATCGGTGAAGTTCACACGCTGCGTGCCTACCGAATGACTGGGCCAACCGGGTCGGCTGCCGCTCCGCCGCGAAAACCGGATTCCGATCAAAGCGAATTGATGTACCAGATCAAGAACTTTCACGGTTTCTTGTGGCTGAGTGGCGGTGCCGTCAGCGACTTCTTGATTCACAACATTGATGAATCTTGCTGGATGAAGAATTCGTGGCCCGTCAAGGCGATCGCGTCCGGTGGTCGACACTACCGAGGCGATTCGGTGGACCAGAACTTTGATACCTACTCGATCGAATACACGTTCGATGATGGTGCCAAGATGTTCGTTGGCGGTCGCACCATCCCCGGATGTTTGCGTGAATTTGCCAGCTATGCGCAAGGCACCAAGGGGATCGGTGTCGTTTCGACGGCCTCGCACACGCCGGCCAAATGCCGCATCTATGGCGGGTTGTCGATGGATGACGCCAATTTGCAGTGGGCGTACCCACAACCAGAAGAAAACCCGTACCAATTGGAATGGAACGACCTGATTGCGGCGATCCGAAACAACGAGCCCTACAACGAAGTCGAACGTGGCGTGATGGCCAGTGCGGTCACATCAATGGGCCGAATGGCTGCCCACACAGGACAAGAAATCACGTTGGAAGGGTTCATGCAGCACGACCACGAGTTCGCTCCTGGGATCGACAAGTTGACGATCGATTCGGACGCGCCGCTGAAAGCCAACGCCGAAGGCAAGTACAGCGTCCCCATGCCAGGCTTAGTCAAGAAGCAAGAATACCTGTAGGAAGGTATAAGGGAATTGGTCAAAGGTAACAGGCATCCATGTCACCAGTTCCAAGTGACATGCGATGGACCATGGTTGGTGTACCGCCTTTAGGCGGAATCAAACTCGCTAGGCGAAATCGATCCGCCGCCGGAAGGATTGAACCGCAAAGCGGGCCAAAGCCGGTGCACCAAGACAAGCCTCGTCCAGCCTGTTACCTGTTACCTGCAAACCTTTACCTCTTATGCATCATCAGTTTGTAGTGACCGGTTCCCAGCAGGTCATCGAGGCGTTCGCGAAGTTCGTTGTTGATGTTCACGCGGAACTTGTCACTCTTGAGGTGAACAACTTCGCCCTGCGTCAGGTTCATGCTGAATAGCAATTCTTGTGAACCGGGATAGCCTCGGATGATCTCTCGCAACCGCGTGATGGTTTCCGGGGTGTGTTCCGATTCGTCCAAGCGAATACGCATGCCGTGTGTGAATCGCGTGTCGACTTCTTCCAGCAGGGTCAGTTCGTCGATGATCAGGTTCGCCTCGTCACCTCCGCCGCGGCGGTCTACTTTGCCTTTGGCCAACACGACGGCGTCTGGCTGAACGCTATCGCCACAGTTGACAAATCCTTTTGGCCAGACGATGCAACGGATCGAACCTTGCATGTCTTCCAGGTCAAAGTTCGCGTATTTCGACGGTGCGCCCGCTTTGGCGTTCTTGGTGTGAGCAAACTTGATGCTGCTGATCATGCCGCCCAGCGTGACTTCGCCTCGGTCTTTGACGTTGGCCAAGCTGTCGGTGGTGTGCGTACGAAACGTCGCAAGTTTGGCTTCGAATTCTGCCAGCGGATGGCTAGCCAAGTAGTATCCGAGAACTTCTTTTTCGGCCAGCAGTTTTTCTCGCTCTGGCCATTCTTCGATGTCGGGCATCGGAACGGATGCCTGTTCGGTCGGTGATTCTTCTTCGTCATCGAACGCACCGAACAGGCTGGCTTGTCCGGTCCGCTTGTCGGCTTGGACCGCCGCACCGGCTTGCAGAGCGCGCTCGATCATCGCCGCCAATTGACTGCGTTTAGCGCCAAAGCTGTCCATCGCACCGGCTTTGATCAGCGTTTCGATCGCGGACTTGTTGCATGATGCCGCGTCGACACGTTCACAAAAATCGAAGATGTCTTTGTACGGACCATTTTTCTTGCGTTCGGCCGCGATCGATTCGCCGGTGGAACCCCCGCAGCCTTTGATGGCGGACAGGGCAAAGAATATCTTGCCGTCGGCGACCGAGAAATCGTGGTCACTTGTGTTCACATCCGGGGCGACGACTTCGATGCCCATCCGGTCGCAGTCTTCCATGTGTTCGACAAGCGCGTCTTTGCGTTTGAAGTTCCGGCCCGAGATGTCGCTGGATAGTAGTGCCGCCATGAATTCGACGGGGTAGTGCGCCTTCAGATACGCCGTTTGGTAAGCGACGAGCGCGTACGCGGTACTGTGCGATTTATTGAAACCATAGCCCGCGAATTTCACGATCAGGTTCCAGACATCTTCACCGTCTTTTTCAGCGAAGCCGTTTTGGACGCAGCCTTTGATAAAGACTTCGTAGTTCTGGTTGATCAGTGCTTCTTTCTTTTTACTGATCGCCTTGATACAGGTGTACGCTTTGGCAAGCGGCACGTTGCCCAGACGGTTCAGGATCCGCATCACTTGTTCTTGATAGACCATGATCGAGTTGGTCTCTTCGAGAACTTCTTTCAGCACCGGGTGTTTGTATTCGGGTTGCTGACGCCCGTGTTTGATGTTGACGTAATCGTCGACCATTCCGCCTTCCAGCGGGCCCGGACGATAAAGTGCGGCGGTCGCGATGATGTCGTTAAAGCAGTCAGGCTTCATCCGGCATAACAGGTCGCGGATGCCGCCGGATTCCAGCTGGAACACCCCTTTCGTTTCGCCTCGTTGCAGCAACGCGTAGGTCGGTTTGTCATCGAGCGGGAACTTCAGCGGGTCGACTGCCTGGCCGGTTGTCTGTTCGATCAGCTTGACCGTCCGTGACAGGATGGTCAGGTTTCGCAAACCCAAAAAGTCCATCTTCAGCAGGCCGGATGCTTCGACATCATTCATCGACCACTGGGTGATGACGTCCTGCTTACCGGGAACGCGCGTCAGGGGGACATATTCGGCCAGCGGTTTGTCGGCGATCACAACCGCCGCCGCGTGCGTGCCGACGTTACGCGCAAGTCCTTCGATTTTCATCGCCAGGTCAAGCAACTCGCGGATTTCCGGGTCGCCTTCGTAGGTCATTTTCAAGTCGGCACTCTTTTCCAGTGCTTTCTTGATCGTGATCTTTAGTTCGTCCGGCACCATTTCGGTGACTTGATTGACACGGCCTAGTGGTACGCCGAGGGCGCGACCGGTGTCTTTGATTGCCGCGCGAGCGGCCAGGGTGCCGAACGTTCCGATTTGGCAAACCATGTCATTGCCGTATCGTTCCTTGACGTAGTCGATAACCTCGGTGCGACGTTCCTTTTCAAAGTCGATATCGATATCAGGCGGTTCGGTTCGACTTTCGTCCAGGAATCGTTCAAACAGCAGGTCGTATCGCAGCGGGCAGACGTGTGACATGTAGAGGGCATAGCACACGATAGCGCCGACACCGCTGCCCCGAGCGGTTGCCGAGATCCCAATGCTGCGCGCGTGATGCACAAAGTCCCAGACGATCAAGAAGTAAGTCGGATAGCCCAACTTTTCGATCACGTCTAGCTCGCGGTCCAGCCGAGCCATCACCTCGTCGCTTAATTCACCGTTTTCGTTCCAGCGGTCGGCGTCGTCGACGTAACGATCTTTTAGCCCTTTGATGCAAAGTTCACGCAGGTATTCCAGCGGCGTCTTTTCATCGGGGCATTCAAAGTTCGGAAAAAAGTACTTGCCGAACTGGATGTCGATGTCGACCGAGTCCGCGATCTCTTGGCTGCGAGCGCACGCGTGTTCCAATCCGACAAAGTTCTCGTACATCTGTTGAGGACTGCGCAGGAAAAACTGGTCGTTTTCCATTTTCATCCGTGACGTATCCGTACGGAAACGTCCCGTATTGATGCACAGCATGATGTCTTGGGCTTCGCTATCCTCTTGGTTGACGTAGTGACAGTCGCTGGTTGCGACCAAGGGAATGCCGACACGTTTAGCGATTTCAACCGCACCTTCCAACTGCATGCGTTGGATTTCGATGTTGTTGTTCATGATTTCGATGAAGTATCGATCATCGAACACGCTGTGAAACCAGCCGGCGATGTCGCGAGCTTCCTTTTCGACTTCGGCGGTGTCGACGCCTTTCATCACGGCCCGACTGAACTCGCTGCTGACACAGCCCGATAGGCAAATGATGCCCTCGTTGTATTGCTTGAGGATCTCTTTATCGATTCGCGGCTTGAAATAGAATCCTTCCAGCGAAGCGGCACTGGCCAGTTTGATCAGATTCTTGTAGCCGGTGTGATTCTTTGCCAGCAGCGTCAAGTGATAGCTGGCGTCTTTGCTGCGGCCGGCACCGCCTTTGTCAAATCGGCTGCCCGGCGCGATGTAGGCTTCGTATCCGATGATCGGATTGATGTTGGCCGATTTAGCCTTGCGATAGAATTCCAGAGCCCCGTGCAGATTGCCGTGATCGGTTAACGCCAACGCGTTCATGCCGTGATCGACCGCGCGGTCGACCAGCCGCCCGATATCGCCTGCTCCGTCGAGCAAACTGTAGTGACTATGGCAGTGCAAGTGCGCGAAAGGACGTGGCGGGGCGTTGGGCTCGGCAGCTGCAGTTTCCGGAAGGTCAGTCATTCGGGCATCCGTGTCGTCAAGTATTGGGGCGATTGGAGTATTGAAGTGATGAGGCGATCAGATGGTGTCGGTCAAGCAGGATGATGAGGGTCAAGCAGTTTGTGCGGGTCGGGCACCGGACGCCACAGGTCGGCGTTGTGCCGCGAGGGACGTCGCAGGGTCGAGCCCGCGCGAGTGCAGAGCGGCACTAAATTCTGCATTTCTGCCGCTAGGCCGGCCAGAAGGAGCGAATAGGTTCTTAGCGTCGGCGCATTTGTAGACTATAACGGACGATACAGGTGCACGAAAATCGGCGTGCCATTGCGTCGTCTGTGTTTCCCGCGGAGCATGGGACCCAATCGGTCCGATCCTCGCCTGCCATCGATTTACCTCCCCCCAGCGTTGTTTTTGGAGTTCTCGTTTCGTGCGAAAACTGTTGTTGCTGCCCCTGCGTCTAGCCGTTGGCTACGGGTTATCGCCTCGTTTGCTCGGTTGGATCGGGATAACGATGCTGGTGCTGTTAAGGCTGTCGATTGGTTGGCACTTTTACACCGAAGGTTTAGATAAGTATCAGGCCGGCAACTGGAGTGCGGCTCCGTTCTTTGCCAATGCGAAAGGGCCGTTCGCCCAACAGTATCGCAACTTGGTGTGGGACGCCGATGGGTCGTTACGTCTGGACAAAGAGGCAACCATGATTGCCTGGGCCACGTTCCGAGATCGGATTGCCGCTCATTACGGTTTCGACGACCAGCAAAAACGACAAGCCCAGGCGAATTACGCAAAAGCCGTCGAACAGTACGAGTGGGTCCTTGAGCAGAATGTGACCGAGCTCGAAGAATACGATTTGGGACGCGAGCGAGTGCTGCGCTTCGAAACCAACACCGAAGAGAAAAATTTACGTGACGGTGTCGCCAGTCTGGGCGGACAACGCGATACGATTCGCAAGGAGTGGCAACAAAAGGCTGCTCCTGCGTTGAAACAAATCGATACGATTTGGAAAAACTATGCCATCGCGCAGAACGCAACCGCGTCGACCGACCAAGTCGATCAGCACGGGGCGTTCGCGCTGAGCAAGCCCCGACGCGTGGCGATGGACACCAGCGTGATCGATCCATTGGTGCCATATTTTGACATGACCGTGGGGCTGTGCCTGCTGCTAGGCTTGTTCACACCTGTCGTGGCGTTAGCGGCAGCCGGATTTCTCGGTTCAGTATTCTTGAGCCAATACCCGCCGGCGACGGGCCCGGCATCGAGCAACTATCAACTGATCGAGTGCATGGCGTGCCTCGTCCTCGCCGGTACCGGTGCGGGGCGATTCGCCGGACTCGATTTCTTCTTACACATGATTATCCGTAAGGTGTGGGGCCATCCCGCACAGGAGGACTGAACCGTGGTCGATAAACTCTCTAGCGACGAACGTGAAGTTGGCGAACACAACTTCTATTCTGCCATCGGCAGTTATTACGACCTGAATCGGCGAGACTTCTTGCGCGGCATCGTGGCGGCGGGTGCGGTCAGCGGGGCCGGCTTGGGCGCTGCCTATTTCGGATACAACAAGGTTAAGGATCCGGTTCGCATCGCCGTGATCGGGACTGGCGATGAAGGCAACGTGCTGATCGGTGGCTGTAACCCCGATTACGTCGACGTCAAAGCCATTTGCGATATTCGTCCGTTTAGCCAACACCGTGCGTTTCATGGCGACCATAGCAGCCCATCCGCACTCGTCCGCCGCCCCGGTCTGATTTCCGTTGCCGGTTATAAAGACGAAGCCGAAGCACGGCGCAACGTCAAAGTCTATGACGCCAGTAATGGTGGCGTCATGGCGTGTCTGGACGATCCGGATATCGAAGCGGTGATCATTGCCCTGCCGTTGTGGTTGCACGCCCCGGTCGCCGCACAGGCGATGGAGCGTGGTTTGCACGTGTTGACCGAAAAGCTGATGGCGCACAATGTCGCCCAGTGCAAGGTCATGGCCCGCATGGCCGCCGAGTTGGAAGACCAAAAAGGAAATCCACTTCACTTGGCGACCGGTCACCAGCGTCATTACAACATCAAATACGACAACGCGATTAATTTGATCCGCTGGGGATTGCTCGGGCAATTGCATCACATTCGTGCCCAGTGGCACCGTGGCAACCTGCCAGGCGCGGACAGCTGGTCGATGCCAATTCCCGGCGGCGAAAAAATGGCCGACGGCAAGATGTTCGATCGTATTGCGAAAGATATCGAGTACCGCGAAAAGAAACTGAAAGAAGCGACCGATCCCGACGTGATCGCGCAGCTGGAAGCGGAACTGGCCCAGTGGCGCGCCTGGGACGCGGATAAAAAAGTCGATCCGAAACAGTTCGGGTACAAAGATTTTGCCGTTGGCGACACGATGTTCACCGCCATGGAAGAATTGCATCGCTGGCGACTGTTCAACCGAACCGGTGCCGGTTTGATGGCCGAACTGGGCAGTCACCAGCTCGACGCGGTTAGTATTTTCCTAAGCTCGCTGCGAAACGATGGCAAGAAAGTGCACCCGTTGTCGGTACACGCCGTCGGTGGCCGTCATATCATGCCGGTCGATCGCGAAGTCGGTGACCACGTCTACTGCACGTTCGAGTTCCCCGGACCGGAATACTCTGAGACTTTCGACGTCGGTTACTACGACCGAGTTGAAAAGTATCCCACCGGCGGAGTCCCCGGATACGAACAAGATCCCAACAAAAAGGTCGTCGTCACCTATTCGTCGATCAACGGAAACGGCTTCGGCGGCTGGGGCGAAGTCGTGATGGGAACCAAGGGAACGCTGGTCCTGGATAAGGAAACCGATGTCCTGCTGTACCGCAACAGTGACACCAGCAGTAAGGTTGGCGTCGCGGCAAAGGACGGCGGGTATGTGTTGGATACCAGTGCAAGCGGCGATTATGCCGCACCGCTGGCTCAGGCTGCATCGGCCGGCCCGGTTAGTCGCGGTTACCGCGAAGAGATCGAACACTGGGCGTTTTGCATCCGCAATCCCGACAAAGAAAACAAGCCTCGCTGTTACCCGGAAGTCGCAATGGGTGACGCCGTGATCGCGCTCGGAACCAACGTCGCACTGCAGAACGCCAACAAGGGCAAAGGCGGATATCTGGAGTTCAAGGAAGAATGGTTCGACGTTGACAGCGATGCCACTCCCGATGGCAGCAAAATTGCCGCCGAAACCGAGTTCATGAAGCAACCGGTTGCCTAGCCGGTACGGCGTGAGCTGCGGAGTTAGCCCCTACGGCCAATTCGCCGTGCCCCTACGGCGCAATTTGCCGAGCCCGTACGGCGCAGTCCGCTGTCCACAAACAGGATCGAGGCTCGCGAGGCGATCAATCGCTCGCAGCCCTTCGCTAACTCACGAACTCGCGGCGTCCGCTACCTCAAGGCATGTGCTATCGCATGGCATGCGGGGATTGTCTTGACTTAGCTGATGCGCCGGACGTAAGTGAGAGCATGCGGCTGTCATTCGGCCCTGCACGCTCGTTCAAGACGCAAGCAGCGGTTCGACAGAGTGGGCGCGACATTGATGTGGCCGCCAGGACGTTTACCGCGCTGGCAGGGTGCCGCGCTGAGTTGACTGTTCCGATTCGGCGAGTCGTCTTGCGCGAGCCTTCGTGCCGACTAGGGTGACGAACCGGCCTCGTTGGACCACACGTCCATCTTGGTTGATTAGTTGACGGACCCACGTCACTCGCCCGGTGCGACGACCGTGTTGTTGGACGGATTCAACTTCCGTCATGACGTGAACCACGTCACCAAAGAAAATGGGCGCTTCAAAGCTCCAGTCCGAAATGCCGACCAACGCCAGCGTTGCCGCACGGGGATGATCACTGCTCAGTCCCGCCAGCACGCTGAGGCCCAACAGCCCGTGTGCGACCGGTTCGCCGAACGGAGAATCCTCCGCTTTTTGGCCGTGCAGCGGATCGTGGTCGCCGGTCAACTGTGCGAAATCCGCGACGTCGTCGGCCGTGATCTCTCGTCCTGGACTGACCCATCGGTCGCCGACCGAGAGGTCTTCAAAATGGAGTAGTTGTTGCTGGATCGTCTCGGTTTCGATGTCAGATTTCAACGCTTGCTCTATTTTCGAGGAGCCAAAATGCCACTGCCGTGCGGCGCAACCGATTGGCCGATGAAGGCCGATGGTGCGTAATCATGGCCTTTTCCTAGTCTAGTCACTAGGGCGTTCGGCGTTCTGAGTGTAAAAAAGGCCGCAGTTCGCGCCGATTTTCAGGATCGGGAAACCTGGGCTGACCACCAAGGGGGCCTGTTTTTCCGCCCCAAGCCCCGGCGGGGCAGAAACCGGCTAGCATATTCAATAGGGCACTTACTTCGCTCGAAGTTCGATTCGACACCTTTATCCCACCTCCAGGATCACTAATCCATGCTTTCATCTCGTTTTGCGGCGCGAGTCGCATTTGCGGTGTCCGCCGCCGTTTGCTGCACATTCGCCGTTACCGCACAGGCTGAATCGCCAAAGCCGATCAAGTACAAAGCACGTCTGCTGACAATCGACAGCAACGAAGGCATCGCGGCCGGTGATGTCGATGGCGACGGACGGTTGGACCTGGTCGCCGGACGCAGTTGGTACCGCGGCGGCGAATGGGCGCCCCGACCGGTGCGCACGATCGAAGACTGGAACGGGTATGTCGAAAGCAACGGAGACTACTTGTTCGATGTCAACGGTGATGGTCGCTTGGACGTGATCGCCGGTTCATTCTTGGCAACCGAAGTCCACTGGTACGAAAACCCCGGTGACGAAGCGTTGCGACTTGGAAAGCTGTGGCCGAAACACGTGCTGGGCGATACCGGCAACAGCAAGAACGAAGGGCAGATGATGGAAGACATCGACGGCGACGGACGTCCCGAATGGATCGTCAGCACGTGGATCAAAGACGCGCCGACATTCGTCTGGCGACTGGAAGAAAAGCCGTCCCAGCCGAGTGAAAAACCTAAACCCAAAGCCAAGGGGAAAAACGCGAAAGCACCCAGTGACGGAAATCCACAATTCGTTCTTGCCGGCCATGCGCTAGGTGAGCGAGGCAGCGGACACGGGTTGGCCGTGGGAGACATCAATAACGATGGTCGAACAGACATCCTCGTTGGACAAGGTTGGTACGAGCATCCAGCAGGGAATCCTTGGAAAGCACCCTGGAAATTTCGCCACAACTGGGAATTGCACGCCAGTGTGCCGATGATCGTTGACGATTTGGACAACGATGGCGACAGCGACATGATCATCGGCAACGGTCATGATTTCGGCTTGTATTGGTGGGAAAACGACGGCCGTGACGACGAAGGCAAAATCAATTTCACCGAACACGACATCGACCGCAGTTTCAGCCAACCGCATTCACTCGCATGGCACGACTTGGACGGTGACGGTGACAAGGAATTGATCACCGGCAAACGTTACTTTGCGCACAATGGACGCGATCCAGGCGGAAACGAAATGCCCTGTCTGTATTACTATGACTGGGATGCGGACGCCAAAAAATTCACAAAACATATTATCGAGGAAGGCCACGTCGGATGCGGGCTGCAAATCGTGGTTGCGAATTTGGACGGCGACGAGAAACTTGACATTGCGGTTGCCGGTAAAAGCGGCACCTATTTGTTGACCGCCCAATAATCGATCATGCTAACCGATCACGCTGCGTCACTGTGGTGATCGAGCCGTTGTGAGTGCGCCTCAGTGATTGCATCTCAGCAAATGCGCCGCTAACAAATGCGCCGCTGTGCATGCGCTGACCAGGAAATACGCCATGTCTGATCGAGTGTCCCGCGAACAAGTTTCACAAGACGACCAGGCGTTGACGATCGCGGAAGCTCAGTCGGCCGTGGACGACTGGATCCGTACGGTCGGGGTGCGCTACTTTGACGAGATGACCAATCTGGCACAGCTGATCGAAGAAGTCGGCGAAGTGGCCAGGATTCTCTCTCGCACGTGTGGCGAGCAATCTTGTAAGCCAGGCGAGTCGCTTGGCGAACTGTCCGATGAGCTGGCTGACGTGCTGTTTGTGACGATCTGTTTGGCCAACCAATCGGGGGTGGACTTGGCCACAGCGCTGCGTCGCAACCTCGAAAAGAAAACGCGGCGGGATGCAGACCGTCACCGCAGCAACGCGAAATTGGCGGACTAGCCCCGGTTCCTTGCTAGCGAACAGTTCCTTGCTAGCGAACGGTTCCTTGCTAGCGACCAGTCCGTCTTGCTGTCCGCAGGCTGTCTGGGGTATGACGTCTTTGTGAAAGCCTAGCCGGATAGCGCCGCTGCGCATGTAAGACGCATGAAAGGTCGGACGATTTTGGCAACCGCGGTTTTCCAACGAATAGACATTCCGCTGGACGGGAAAAGCTCCGTCATGGGCGGGCAAGTACGCACAAGTCGACACGGACACCCACGAACCATCCACGCAAGGTCATTGGCAGGATGCCTCACCAGAACTTGACGTCGCAGCGGGCGAATCGCTGCTTTTCGGTTATCTCGTTAGCCGTTTTGCTGATGAGCGTGTCGATCTCGACAGGTTGCTCTTCCCTGTGGCCAGGAAAGTCGGGCGACAGCGAGTCGGATGCCGGGTTGAAAGACCTGATGAAAATGCCCGATCCACCCGACTTGGTTCGCGAGGCGGCCGTGGCTCGCGGTTTGCAATCGATCCAGGTCGATGGAATCGCCGTCGTCAACGGATTGCCGGGCACAGGCGGTCCGGCGAACCCCAGCGGCTATCGCGATCAATTGCTGGAAGAAATGAAACGCAACAAAGTGACCGATCCGAATCACTTTCTTGAACTCGACAGCACCGCGATGGTGCGCGTCAGGGCGTTGATTCCGCCGGGCGCTAGACGCGGCGATCCGCTGGACTTGTTAGTGCTTGCGCCGACGTCCAGCAACGTCAAAGACCTTCACAACGGCTGGCTGTTGGACACGCGACTGCGGCATCAACAGCGGATTCAAAGCAGTGTGCGGCAAAGTGAGGTGATGGCAATCGGCATGGGAGCCGTTCTAACGCGTGCCGACTTTGAACCGGGTGCGGACGATTCGCTTAAGAATGAAGGTGTTATTCTTTCGGGCGGGCGAGTGCAACAGACCCGAGAGTTGGGATTGATCCTGCGTCCGGAATATCAAAACGTTTGGATGTCGCGAGATTTGGCCAACGCCGTGAACCGGCGGTTTTTCTTTTTCGATGGTACGACTCGACGCGGGATCGCAAAAGCCATCGAGGACGATTTCATTCAAGTCGAAGTGCATCCTCGCTATCGGCACAACGAACAACGTTTGATGGCCGTGATTCGTGCAATCGCGGTGGAGGAAGAGTCGTCGCGAACGCAGCAGCGATTATCCAAGCTTGCCAGTCGACTTCGTGAGCCGGCGACCGCTGCCGATGCGGCGCTGCAACTCGAGGCGCTCGGCGAAAGCGCGGTACCAACATTGCTCGAGGGGCTGGAATCCTCAGACCCCGAACTGCGTTTTTATGCCGCCGAAGCGCTCGCGTACTTGGATCGTGTCGAAGCGATCGATCCACTGGAACAGGCGGCGACGAACGTGGCTGCGTTTAGGCAGCCCGCACTGACCGCCCTGCACGGGATTCCACAACAGCTTGCGGTCGATGCGCTAAACCGACTGACGCGGCAAGAAAGTCTTGAAACACGATACGCAGCGTTCGTGGCTTTGCGGCGACGCGACGACGGGCGCCGATTCCTGTCCGGTACGACGCTGGGCGAAGCGTTCAAGGTGTACCAGGTCCCGACATCCGCTAAACCTGCGATCGTCGTCGCCCTGCGGGATCAACCGGAAATCGTCCTCTTTGGTGATATCGCCCCGGTTTCGATTCCGGACTTTCTGTTCGGAACCGGCGGAATTGTGGTCAAGCCCGATCCGGTACAGACCGGTGACCTGCGCGTGACTCGGTTCCAGCCCAACAAAGACGATCAATTGGCGAGTGTGCCAAGTACGGTTCAAGGGCTGTTGGAAGGCGTCGTGATGGTTGGCGGTGGTTACGGTGACGCCATCGCTATCTTGCGAGAGTGCAAGGACAAAGGATACCTGAGCGATCAGTTGGCAATCGATCCATTGCCGACATCACAGCGAACTTATTTCCGCGAGGACGGCGAAGACGACGATTCCGGTGACGCGTTATAGCCCTCCGGTGACGCGTCATAGCCCTCCGGTGAACGCTGTCGCCTTGCGATGCTCTGCACGAGCTATCGAAGGCATTTCTCGAGAGCACAACTGGAAATTAACCTCGCGAAGAGTGCTGATCGTCGCGAGGCGCAGGCCAAGAAAAAAATGGCGTAAGAATCCCGGTTGTCACAACAGCCTGGATTCCTACGCCACATCGGATGTAACGCGTGCGGTCGGTTCTATGGGCCGCCTTGTTCTCTATTCGCCACGTTCTTCGGCGAACGAGAAAATCCGATACTTGCGTTGCTCTTCGATCTCGGGTTTGACCGAGAGGCCGCCGCTGGGATCAAAGATCAGCATGTAACCTGGCTCGGTCATCCCTTCGCTGCTGTCGATATCCAGCTTCGCACCGCCATTGATATCGATGACGGTCGTGCTGCTGACGACCTGGACTTTCTTGTCCGGGATGGGTTCACCCTCTTCGTCCAGATACTGCAACTTGCGAATCTCCAATTTGATCGGATCAATCACATCGGCAAAATCGGCCTCGGCGCTCAGCACCGATCCCTCGGTGACTTCGATCGTCATTGGGATACGCGTGTTGACTTCAGGACTAAATTGCGAGACGACCATCTTCGCCGTCGGCGGCGTCGGTTCGAAATTGACGGTACGGTTGCCAACTTGTACCGGCCGAGCCGCCTTGGCGTCGATCTTGCCGACAAAGTGTTGTCCCAATCCGGGCAGGGAAACAGGTTCCGATGGATCGCTCCACTCGGTCCATCGCTTGTATTGGCGATCCTTTGCCGTCCGTGCCGTTGCCAACAGTTCTTTCACCCGCTGGTGAGCGTCGGGATGCAGTGTTTTTAGCTCGGGCTGCAAATTAAAGTCCGACGGAAAGTTCGGATCGTCGATACTGACGCGAACTCGATAGACATACTTACGTCCCGGTTTGGGGGCATTCGCATCGCCGCGGGGGTCGGTGGCAAAATCATAAAACCGGACCAGTTTGTATTCGACGGGATCGGCAATCGGCATCCCGTATGGCGTCACCTCCATGTACATCGGGGCGTTGGTCATGTCCTTCGCTTGCTCGACTTTCGCGTCGGCACCAAAGATTAACCTGTCAAGGTCAACCTCCTCGATTGCGTCGACTTCTTCGACGTTTTCCAGGGCATCAATTTCCGATTTGGGAAGCATCGGGATCATCGGATGCAGCGTGTACGACGCGTAGTCGTCGATCAAAACGGGCGGCACCCACATGGTCAGAGTCACATCACGATAGTCACTGGGAACCAGTTCTGGCGCCGTGCCTGACCAGTCGCGAATTGCGTCGACCGTCACTTGCCGATCGCTGTCGCGATTAACCCAGTCCTCATCGACCAGTTCGTCAACGGTTTTGTTCGTGACGTCCGCTCGCTGCAGCTGATAGCCGCGGTAAATCGGTCGGTCCCGATTCATATAGTCGTATCCCTCAGCATCCTTTAGTGAATGCTCAAAAGATTCGTGCATCGCCTTATGGGGAACGACGGCCGTTCCCGCGATGAACCATCCGAGCGCTGGAATCGGATATTGCGTGGCTTCGTTCTGGATGTGCTTTGTGGTGGTGGGACGGAAACCGTCATCAAAATCGGCACTAAATTTACGAACCGGGACGACGGCCTCGCCCAAACTTGGATCGACGCCCCCGGTTTCGAACATGTCGTATTCTTCTTCTTCGTAGCTTTCATCCTCTCCGTCGCTCATCATCATCGCGCGACGCTGTTCACGGCGACTTGGTTTACGTTTCTGTTCGACTTTTTCAACCGGATCGGCGGGCTCCAGTTCCATGACTGCGTATTCATCGGCGGCGCTGCGCATCGCCAGCGTGGTGATCACGCCTTGCACGCGGATTTCCTTGGGACGAAATAGCACGGGATCTTCCCGCCGCGTCAGTCCGCTGGATTCGACAACATCCCAAGTGTTGCGCAACGCATAAAGATTCGGATTGACCTTTTCGAGCGTCTTGTCGGTTCGTTCGACAATGCTGAAATCAGGAATCCTTTCTGGAATGATTGCATCGTTGTGGTTTTCATCCAGATCGGCGCGGACCCGATTGGCATCGGTTGTCAACTTGTCCGGTTGAATCTTGTCCAGAATGTTCGGCTGATTCAGACCCTGATAAACCAGGAATCCCGACGCCGCAACGACCACGGCCACGATCATTTTCTCGACGTGGAAAATGAAGAAGTTTTTGATTTTGTCGATGTCCATGGTTCTCTCGCGCTCTAGATCGAGAAGGGGTAACTGATCGTTTGGTAACGGTTCGCTTTGGCGAATCGTTGACGGTTACGGCGTCGCAATCGCCGTCGGTGGTGTGGTTGCCGCTGGGTCCGTTGCCTCAACCGGTGCGGCTTCCTCTGCGGGCGTTTCGGTGGTGATTGGCAATGCGCCAGGCGCCGGCAAGGCGTCTTGGCCTGACCCGTCGTCTAAGACGGGAACGCCATCGATGACCGTGTTTTGGTCGACCTGGTCGACACCCAGCTTTTCTTTCTGGGGTGGATTGTAAATGTAGATCAGCCCATAGACTTCCACGGACATGTCAAAGGGGAACTCTTTTTCCGGGGTCGTTTTGATCGTCATGGGCATGTATCCACCCCCGGTCCCGTCGTCCCCTTCGTCCATGTCGCCTTCGTCCTCGTCATAACCGCCGCCCGCTGAGCCGGCACTGAAACCCACACCCTCGTCGGGCAAGATTCGAACTTGTCGGACTTCGACCATCAGTTCAGCGCTGCCGCAGGCGGCGATCAGATCGGGAACCGCACGTTGATCCATTTGAAACGACATCATGACGGGGACACGTTTTGCCACCGCAATGTTTGCGTCTTCGGGGGTCTTGCTTTCCAGTGCCGATCGCAGTTGTGCACCGGTAATGGGTTCAAGTTTTAAGTTGACGTAGCGGTTATCGCCTGGGTCGGCCGAAACGCCATAGGAACCGAAGTCACCGCCGCCATCGTCGTATTCACCCTCATCCTCTTCGTAGTCGCCTTCGTCATCCATGAATTCGTCGCCGCCGCCACCGCCCATTGCACTGGGCAGTTCGCCCGGCTTCATGATTTCGCCCTGTTCGAAATCGGCCGAGCTTCCGATCGCAAACTGGCGGATTTCACGGATTTTGGCTTGAAAAGGAAGTTCAGCTTCGCCGTTGACATCGGCCACAATTTGCAACAACTGTTTTAGAATCCAAATGTTCTCTTGCGAGTAATAGACTTCCAGAGTTGTCGGTCGACTCCCACGCCATGGGAACAAGTCGGAAAGCACCGCGGACTGGCTGCCCGAGCCCCAATGCACCAGTGGCACATCTTCCTCAATCCCCGTGACGTTCACTTCGGGACGTCCGATTCCGCCTTCGGCGAGTTCGTTGAACTTGTTCAAACCGCTGCTGTCGAAAGACGCAGTCCACTTCGCACCGCCGATTTCGGCGAGGCCGGGCAAGATTTGGTCGATGTAGAACTGATATCGTGTCCGGATCGATGGGTCGACCTCGTCTTGTTCCAATGTCGGAAACGCGACGTATTCTTCGATCGGAATTTTGTTTTCGAACTCGGCGACAAAGTCATCACGCAGTTCTTTGCGAGGCCAAGTGAGGATCCTGCGCTGGCGATCGTACATCCGCGTCCAGGCGTCAACGACTTCGTCCGTGCGGGCTTCGATCAGCCGTTCCATCTCGGCATGCGAGATCGGGTTGGGCGCTGTGGGAACTTCATTTCGCGTCTGGCTAACTTTGCTGACATCGCCGTTGATCTTTGACGTCCGGCTTTCGAGTTCCTCTTTCAGGCTGGATGTCGAGAGAAACCAAACGGCCAGCGAGCCAATAAAGATCGCCCCGGACCCAATCCAGAATCCGTGCTTCATGGCTGCGGCAAAAAAAGTTTTGACTTGATCCATCGTTTTGCGTTGGTTGAGGGTGCCTGCCGAATGAACATTATCACTCGGCACATGACGGGACGAAAGTTAGGTCGGACGCGAGCGAGCGTGTGCTGGTGCGTTTGCTCGTACGTGTGCTGGTACGTTCGCGACGGTGGTGTTGGTGCTAATTCAGTAACCTGGCCGTGATGCCCAAACGATGGGCACTCTGGGTTACCGGTCTGCGGTCAATGCGTTGTGTTTGACTTGATGAACAAATGAATTTGAACTGAGATTTGAAACATCATCTTAGGGGTTCAGTATCTTAAGGGTTCAGTGCGACGTCGCCGTCGGTGTCGGGTGTGTCTTCGGCGGCGGGTGCAACCTCTTCACCGGCCGCCTCGGCGGCAGCCGCGGCTGCTTCTGCGGCCAAACGTTTGGCTTCCAAGCGATCGCTCAGCACGGTTTCTTGCCAAACGACCTGATAAACGAATTCGAGTTTCGAAACCGGCAGAACGGGCGGCACCATTTCAAAGTCGTTCGCGTCCTCACCGTCGGCTTTTTTCTCACTGCCGTCGGCCGTCATCGCTTCCATCATCGCCAGTGGGTCGAAGTCTGGGTTGGGGACTTGTGCGACCACGGGTTTACGATCATCCAAGAGGATCGGATACGACAGCCCCATTTCGGCCGGCGTGAACTCTTCCATCTCTGGTTTTCCGTCCGGGCCGACTTCGCCGGTTGGCAGACTGATCTTGGTGTTCCTGCGGAATCGATCGGTCAGCACCTTTCGGATGTGATTGCTGGCGATTTCGCCCAATCGATCCGGGTCGTTGAAGTAGTGATAGCCGTGCAATTGAATCACCCAGCCGGGGCCCGTCGGGCCGGTATCGGCCATCAGCGCTTCCATAAAGCCTTCGGGAACCTTCTGGCCAGTCGCACGCATCCAGTCACGTGTCTCTTCGCGATAACGTGTCGCGATTTCTTCGTCCCACCACTCGGCCAAATCGACGTAATGTTTTGACTCGAAGTGGTGAAAGTACAGGTCGATGCGGTCCTCGAAAGGAACATCCTTCGGACTCGGCAGCTTGCCATTGACGTACGCCTCGCGAGGCAAAATCTCGTTGATGAACTGCACGATCTCTAGCCACATCAATCGGCGCTCGGCGTTTCCCGAAACTTCCTTGCCCAGCGTGTTCAAGTAGACCAGCTTGCTGTTAAGCCCCTCGTCCTCGGTCAACTGTTCGCTGTGATAGTTGGACATCGTCGTGACCGCCGACTCGGCACCCTTCCACAAACTCTCGTGGGTTTTTTCCCAGCTTGCTTCGGTAAATCCGTAATGGGTTGCCAGACCGATCATCAGCGCGGCAAGCCCCGCGATGGTCCAGGGTTTTTTGGCCCGGATCATTCGCGCGGTCATGATTTCTTGCGGCACCAAGCTGGCATGGACTTGTGAAAGCCCTAAGCCCTGCAGGCACAAGCCATAGCAAACCGCGAACGTCGGTGCGTTATCGCGGAACGCGGGAATCGCAAGCACGTCGTCCCCGCCGAGTCGATTGAATCGATCGACGACGTGGACTTCGAAGTCCAAGTTCTTGCCCAAGTACGCCGCCAGTCCCGGCATCTTGACCGTGTTGCCGGTGATCAGCAGTTCCGAAATTTCCGCTTTCTTGTCAATGCTGCGGAAGAAGCCAATCGAACGCTGGACCTCGGTGACCAGATCATTGAAGACCGGCCGCATCGTTTGGAACACCAGTTTGGGATCCACCGCTTCGCGAGCGTTTCGCTTGAGATGTTCTGCCTTGGCGAAGGTCAGCTTTAGGTCTTTGGTCAGCTGACGTGTGAAGTGGTTTCCGCCGATCGGCATACTTCGTTGCCAAATGCGAAACCCATTGGTGATGATCAGGTCGCTGGAGTCGGTGCCGATCGAAAGCAACACGCTGGATGATGGCGGCGCGTCGGCATCGAATGGCTCGTTGTCGATCCGTTCATGGAAGCGATCGTACGCAACCATGTTGTACAGTGCCAGCGGCGCCAACTGGACTGAGTCGACTTCCACATCGGCGGCATCAAACGGTGCCAATTGACGGTAGGCTTGTTCACGTTTCATCGCGAACAAACCGACTTCGCTTTCAAGGGCATAGCCGTCTTCGACCATACTGCCGGGCATCAATTGGTAATCCCAGACGACGTCACTTAAGTCAAACGGGATTTGTTGGCGAGCTTCATAGCGAACGATGTCGGCGATCTTCTTGACTTCGACCGGCGGAGGTTTGAAGAATTTCGCCAAGCCGCTTTGCCCTGGCACACTGATGCAAACCTTTTCGTTGAATCCGTCGTTGCGTTCCAACAATTGACGCATCGCGTCGGCAACCAGTTCCTCAGGATCCGCTTCGGGCTGACTGAGGATTTTTGGATACTCAATGAAGTCGAACGCGTCGGCGACTATCTCTCCGTTGACCAGCGAGCATCGCAGCGCCTTTAGCGCTGACTGTCCGATTTCGATTCCCCATACGCTGGTGTGTTTAGCCATTCTTTTTTCTACCGGTGTCGAATTCGTTCGATCGTGATATCTGGTTGCGGGCGGCTTGCACCGCCCGGTTTGCGTGTCTTAGGTTTTATGTTTCCCTGACCGGTCAGCCCGAGTCCCGCCTGCTCGTTCTGCATTCCCGACCAATCTGTTTTCCCAGCCAACTTCGATCGCGGCCGATTCGATCGGATCTGCCTGGGCAAACTGGCCCACCCGGGCAAACTGACCCACCCGGGCCAATTGACCCACTCGGACCAATCGATGTTGTACGGTTACAATCAACGCTCGATTCAGGGCCTTGTCGCAACTGTCCGCACGCGAAGATCGACTTCGCGTGTCGAACAATCGTCACATTCCAATAGTCTATGGTTTCGAAGACGATTTTGCGACAAAACACCGAGCCTCGAGAATTAATGACGAGTGTACTCGGCCCGAATCCGTTACGTGACAATGAAGCAGCGAATGAAGAATTTCAGATCAAACAAGATAAGTCGTGGATAAGATGCCGATGACGGTTCGCGGAATCGCGCTGCCGGAACGGTTTTCCGAAGTTTGATTCCCGCGAGTCCGTCGAATTGCCCGTGATTTTCGGGTTTTTTCAACTCTTGCTGGCACGCTTACATTTTATCAATCCCCACATGCCCAAGTCAAATTTTTAACTCGATATGCCCACATTTGATGAGTGCTGTGTTCTGATCCCGTCGGCGACCTTGGAAGATTTTCCGGCCAAGGCGTCCGATTCTGAGGCTTGTAGCATGTTGGCGGCTTGGACCGTCCTCTGGCACCCGCGACTTTTGTCTCAGACCGAGCAGAGCCCGACTTGGTACCGAGCCGATTCTCCGCCCGATCCCACGATCCCACGGTTGATCACCGTCCCCCAGCCCAGCATCGAAATGCTGCCTGACCGGTATGAGATCCGCTGCGAACAGGTCGAAGGCAACCGCTGGGTGACCGGGGCGTCGCGAAAAGAAATGCTCCAGACGCTGCAACTGGACGATCCTCTGCCGCGGCTCTGTGGGAAACATCGGTCAATCGAAGTCGATGATTTCTTTGCCGCTGGGTTCACCATGCTGCAGATCCAGGTGATGACGCGTCGACTGCGGTACACCAGCAACCTTGATGAAATCTATTTGCAAGGCCGCATCGTGGCCGCCGCGAAAGCGTTTATCGATGGAAAGGCCGACGAAGCGATCGATGCACTGCACGGATTCTTTGACAGCTTGGCCGAGGAACGTGACCATTATTTTGCGTCCGATCCGCACTTGATCGACCTGACCCTGCTGACGCCGTCGACACTGACGCAACTGATGCAGTCCAGCGAAGTGAACGTGCCTGCCCCGCCTGAATCCGCGAATTCGGCATCCGCGAATTCAGCATCCGCGAATCCAGCATCCGCGAATTCAACATCCGCTGATGAGTCGTCTCTGCTGGCCACGCCGCACAACGTCTTGATCGATGCCGAAACCGCCGACGCGATCGCGGAGGACCCGCAGCGATTTGGGCCACTGCGAGACGCCGTCTCATCAGGCCGCTTGGGCTGGGCCGGCGGTGGACCCGATCCGGCGGTTTCCTTGGACATCATGACCCTGGCGCAGGCGGAACGCGCGATCGACCGGGCGGCCGAGCAAACCGTCAACGCTATCGGTGCCAAGCCAGGTGTCTTTGCGAGATTCGCGGGTTCCACGCCCGCTGATTTGACCGCCAGCCTGGTCCGTAACGGATATCAGGGAATGATCTCGATCGATTTTGCCGCCGGAACGGGGTTCGGCGATGAAGCCAAGGTGATTCGGTCCTTTGGGGGATCGCAAATCGAAGCCCTCACAGCAAAGCCGATCGATGCGTACAGCGATGCCGCGTTCTTGGATCTGGGGCCCAAGTTGGGTGAAGCGATCGACAGCGGCGAAGTCGCAACAGGCTTGTTGGCGCATTGGCCCGATCGCGTGTGCCAGAGTTTTTTGGATCTGAGACGCGCCGCATCCTGGACGCTCGCGTTGGGGCGATTTTGGAAACTGGATGATTACTTTCGTGACGGCGAACATCCCTACCACCACGATACCGCACGCGCAGCCAACGGCGATTCGGCGCAGCGTTTGGTCGAAGTCGTCAGCACCGGCGGCGAAAATCCGATCACCGCACCGGCCGAATCGTTTCGGGACTCGATCCGGCAGGAAACAAGGCAACGGGTTCGATCGATGACCGCGATGGTCAGCGGGGTCGCGCCGAATTCCGTCGAGAGCTCAAACTTAGTCGAGAGCTCGAACTCGGGGGAGAGCTCAAGCTCGGGCGAACATTCCAATTCAGACCAGGATTCAGAGCTATACGAGGCGTTCGCTGCCGCGTCGGGCGCGACGATCGACGCCACCGGCCAAGCGGTCATGTTGGTCAATCCTCAAGACGCGGCAACGCGCCGAACCATCTCGGTGCCCGGCCGCCCGCCCGCGGCCGGCGATCATATCTATGCGGCAACGCCACAGGGGAGCGGATCCGGATCGCCGACGGCGGATGTCACCGTTGATGTAACCGCACTTGGATTCGCCGTCGCTGGTGGATCACCGGATGGTTCTGGCGGGCAGGGATCACTGCTGAAGAAACTGTTCACAAAAACCAAGACTTTGGCAGGCGAGGCTTCGCTGCAAAACGAATTCATGGAGATTTCGATCAGTCCCAAGACCGGAGGCATCCAAGGCGTTTATAGCGGAGCCACGCGTGGGAATCGTTTCTCGTTGCGATTAGCCGTGCAATCGTCCAGCATCGGTGACGAGGACTCGGTCACAATGGTTTGCCGCGAACTAAAGACGATTGAATCGACGCCGGCGGTCGGCACCATCGAAAGTGCGGGAACGGTGGAAGATGCGACCGGCAAAACACTATGCCGATTCATCCTGCGTTACTCGCTGAGGCGCGGCAGCCGTATCTTAGAGGTTACCGGAACGCTGAGTGAAATCACCGATCTGTCGGGTACGCCGTGGCAGAATTACGTCGCGCTGCGGGCCGCGGTATCAACCGAAGCGGCAATTTGTCGAGTGTTGCTGCGTGACAAGGTGCACCGATGCAGCGGGCGACGACTCGTGGCGCCCCTGGGCGTTGTGATCGACGAAGCGGAGCGGCAGACCTTGGTGGCCAGCGGTGGCTTGCCGTTTCATCGTCGCGTCGGCAGCCAGTTTCTTGACACGTTGTTGGTGGTTCGCGGTGAGGCGACACGCGAGTTCACCGTGCACTATGGTTTTGATGTGCCCACACCCGTTCCGGTGGCCAAGTCGATCATCGCGCCGGCCCGCGAGGTGTCCGTCGCGGCCACTTCGACGCTGGCACCGCGTGGATGGATTATGCATTCATCACCGAAAGAGGTCATGATCAATGACGTCAGCGTTATGCAGCGTGACGATGGATGCCTGGCCGTAAGATTGCGCCTCGTGCAGACACGATCCAAGGCTGCGACGGCCACGATTCGGCTATGTCGTGACGTACGCTTTGCCATCCAGACGCCGTCGGGCAGCAAACCGATCGACTGGAACGTGCCTGAGCCGCCGCCTGAATCGGATGACGAGACAGTCGATCGCGATCATTCCATACTCAAGACCGATGGCGAATCAATTCGCGTACCATTATCGGGGCACCAAGTCACCGACATCCTGGCCGTCCTGACCAAACGATCGTAATCGCAAACACGCCTGGGCTCGCGCACCCTTGCGTCGCCACGGTGGAAGTGGTGATCTATAAAGCAGCCCGAGCATTTGAATAGCCCGACTTAGCAAGCTACCGGACGTCTGGACAAGAAAATCGACGATTCGCTCGATCCTCGCTCTCTCGCCGGGTAACGAAGAAAGAAACCGTCACGCCCAAACGCAACTTAGAAACTTGCGCTTCCGCATCAGTCTTTGCCAACAAAGTCCCAGTCGATGGAACCTGCGAAAGAAGACACGAAAACACATTCGTTTCAAGACGCGGCGATCCGCAGCGGCTTGGTCAGCGCGAAGAAATTTGCGCGCGCCGTTGAACTGGCAGAAACGGACAACGACGAAGTGATTGCTGCAACGCTGGTCCGCAGCGGTCTGATGACCGAGTATCAAGCGCAGCAATTGAAGGCCGGCCGGTCGAAACTAACGCTTGGCCCCTATTTGATTACCGACTGGATCGGCCAAGGCGGGATGGGACAAGTCTTCAAGGCGGTCCACGGCGTGATGGGACGCGAGTGTGCGGTGAAGGTCTTGCCGCTGGAAAAGTCGACATCGGAATCACGCAACGCCTTTCGAAACGAAATTCGTGTCCAAGCCGGGCTCGATTCGCCCTATGTCGTCCGTGCCTTTGACGCCGGGCACGACGGCAACGTGCATTATCTCGTTTGCGAATATGTTCCCGGCACCGACTTGCGACGCCTGGTGCGCAACGGCGGTCGGTTGCCGATGCATCAAGCAGCTCGCATTATTTCGCAGGCCGCGCTGGGGCTGCAGTACGCTCATGATCTCGGCCTGGTGCACCGCGATGTCAAACCCGGCAACATCTTGGTCACGCCCGACGGCGAGGCCAAGATTTCTGATATCGGTTTGGCCGCCTGGAGCATGCAGATGGACGAAGGTCCGCGAGCAGGAAAAATTGTTGGAACGGCCGATTATCTTTCGCCCGAACTGATCCGAAATCCGCGGACGGTGGGTCCCGCCAGCGATATTTATTCGCTTGGCTGTACGTTGTATTACAGCGTGACCGGCAAGGTGCCGTTCCCCGGCGGCGATTCGAAATCGAAGTGCCGCCGCCACTGTGAACAAACACCCTGGCATCCAAGGAAGTTTGCGCCAGAGCTATCCGAAGATTTTGTCGACGTGATCGCCGACATGATGGAAAAAGACCCTCAGCGGCGCATCGGTTCGGCCGCAGAGGTCGCCGAGCGTTTGGAGCCCTGGTCTGCATCGGGCACCGAAACGGTGGATCGTCCGATCGAACGCCAGGCATGGACTCCGCCACCGCCGCCGAGCGAATTGGTGACTGCCGATGATGACCCAGGTGCGGTCGAGTCGTCGCACAGTGATGAACGAAGTGAGTCGGGTGGGCATTCCGATGTCGGTCCGAAGCCTCCGATGCCCATGGGCAGCGAATCCAACGTGATCGACTTGGACACCACAACCGGCGGCCGATCCGGTCACACATTGCCGATTGCGATCGCGTTGGCGATTGCGGTGCCGATCAGCCTGCTGATCGGCGCGATCATCGGGTTCTTGGTTCGCGGGGCAAACTGATTGCAGGCGTCGAGACGCTGAGGCAACGCTCACGGCACGCTGGGGCAACCCTCGCGACGTGTCGCCTTGAACTGCCCGTAAGTTTCGCGTTTGCACGTGGTCCACCCTTTAGCGAGAGTCGACTCGTTCGCGCATTCGGATGCTTTCAGCCTTGCGGGATGAAGGCTATTTCTTGGCCGAGAGGGCTTCGGCAACGGCCGTTCCCATGTCCGCTGGCGTCGGCGCGACAACGATTCCTGCGTCTTCGAGAGCGGCAACCTTTTCGGTCGCGGTTCCCTTGCCACCGCTGATGATTGCACCGGCGTGTCCCATGCGTTTTCCCGGTGGCGCGGTACGCCCGGCAATGAACGCGGCGACGGGTTTGGTGACATGGGCTTTGACAAAGGCAGCGGCTTCTTCTTCGGCCGAACCGCCGATTTCCCCGATCATCAAGATCGCTTCGGTTTGGTCATCGGCCTCATACAGCTTTAACAGATCAATAAAGCTGGTACCGACGATGGGGTCACCGCCGAGTCCGACACAGGTGCTTTGACCCAGTCCCAAGTTGCTCGTTTGCCAAACCGCTTCATAGGTCAATGTTCCGCTGCGGCTCATGACGCCGATTTTACCGGCGTTGTGAATGTAGCCGGGCATGATGCCGATCTTGCAAGCACCGGGCGTGATAAGTCCGGGACAGTTCGGTCCGATCAGCACCGCGTCGCTGGCACGAACTTTTTCGTACACGCGAACCATGTCCAGTACGGGGACGCCTTCGGTGATGGCGGCGATGACCTTGATGCCTGCATCCAGGGCTTCCAAAATCGCATCGGCCGTGAACGGCGGTGGCACGAAAATCATGGTCGCATCGGCGCCGGTTTCGACAACAGCTTCTTCGACCGTATCAAAGACCGGGATGCCATCGACGTCTTGGCCACCTTTGCCCGGTGTCACGCCGCCGACCATCTTTGTGCCATAGTCGCGGCAACCCAGCGTGTGGAATGTTCCAGCGTTACCGGTGATTCCTTGGCAGATCACCTTAGTGTTTTCGTCGACAAGAATGGACATGTGAAAAAATCGAGGTGGTAGGTGAAAGGTAACAGGCCAATGGCGATAGCCGGCGAGCGAAAACTAGCTGACGGCGGCCACAATTTTCTTCGCCGCGTCGGTAATGTCTACCGCGTTGATGACATCCACGTCGCTATCGGCCAACAACTTTCGGCCGGCTTCGACTTCGGTGCCTTCAAGGCGAACAACAAGCGGGACCGTAAAACCAACGGTGCGGCTTGCCTCGATGATCGCGGTCGCAATCGTGGTGCATTTTGCGATCCCGCCAAAGATATTGACCAAGACGCCTTTGCAATTCGGATCGGACAACAAGATTCGGAATGCTTCGGTGACTTGTTCCGTATTCGCACCGCCACCGACATCTAAAAAGTTGGCGGGTTGCCCGCCGTGATACTTGATGATGTCCATGGTCGACATTGCCAGGCCCGCACCGTTGACCAGGCAACCAATGTTGCCTTCCAACTTGACATAGCTAAGTCCGGCGTCGCTGGCTCGCACTTCGCTGGGCTCTTCTTCGCCCAAGTCGCGAAGTTCCAACAAGTCTTTGTGTCGGAACATGGCGTTGTTGTCGAAAGTGATTTTTGCGTCCAATGCGATCATTTGATCGTCGCCGGTGATCACCAAAGGATTGATCTCGGCCATTTCACAGTCGTAGTCGACATAGAATCGGCACATCGCATTCAGGAACTTGTGGGCCGCCTTGGCCGCGGCACCACTGATGCCAAGTTTCTTGCAGACTTTGCGGACTTGGAACGCATCGATCCCGACGGCCGGATCGAAGTGTTCTTTGTGGATCAAATGCGGTGTCTCTTCGGCCACCGTTTCGATTTCCATCCCGCCTTCGGTACTGACCATCAAGACAGGTTTTGCGGCGGCTCGATCCAGGACGATGCCCAGATAGAGTTCACGAGCGATGTCGCAGCCCGCTTCCACAAAAACTTGATTGACCGTTTGGCCTTCGGGGCCGGTCTGAATCGTGACAAGTTTCTTGCCCAACAAACCTTCCGCAGCGGCGCGAGCTTCGTCGGCACTCTTGACCAGGACGACGCCCTTTTGATCGGGATTGTCGATCACGTTGCCTTTTCCACGTCCGCCGGCGTGGATCTGTGACTTGACGACGGCAATCTTGCCGCCCAGTGTGTTGTATGCTGCTGCGGCTTCGTCGGGTGTTTTAGCAACGATACCTTCCAGTACCGGAACCCCAGCTTGGCGAAACAGCTGTTTACCTTGATATTCGTGAATCTTCATTGACTTCGACGGTCTTCCGGCGGTCACGAGGAACGAGCGGTTCAAACATGTGCGAAATATACGCATCCCCATCGCCGCCCGTAACCATAGGCACTCAATAACCATGCAAAAGAGCATCTCGGCGTTCGCTAGCGGCGGCGATTCTGGACCACCCATTCAACCCAAACTGATTCGTTTGAATGCGAGTGACAACGTTGCGGTTGCCGCATCGACGTTGTCACCCGGCGAGCTGGTGCTTGACCGCCCGCAGCGATGTGTCACGCGCGTTTCCATTCCGGCGGGACATAAAGTCGCGGTGGCCGCGATTGCCGAGGGCCAACCGGTTTTGAAATACGGCAGCTCGATCGGCATTGCCACACGTGAGATTCTGCCTGGCGAACACGTTCACACGCATAACCTGACCGATCACCACGTCATCGCCACGGACGTCAGCGAAGTGGCACCGCCGCCGTCAGCCGCGCCGATAAGCCGCACGTTCGAGGGGTTTCATCGTCCCGGCGGATCGGTCGGGACTCGCAACTATGTGCTGATTCTGTCGACCGTCAATTGCAGCGCCAGCGTGTGTCATAAATTGGTCGAACGGTTCGATTCTGAACGCATGAAGCGTTGGCCGAACGTGGACGGTGTGTTCGCCGCCACGCACACCAGCGGTTGCGCGCTGCAGTACAACGGCATCAAGCATCAAATGTTGGGCCGGACGCTGGCCGGTTTTGCACGCCATGCCAATGTGGGCGGCTGTTTGGTGATCGGATTGGGGTGCGAACAAACCACGGCGGGATACCTGAACGAACATCACGGCGTCGTGTCACTGTACGCGCCCAACGGTGACCAGCTGACTCGCGATGACGGTGTGCCGTTTCTGACCATGCAAACCGAGGGTGGTACCAGGGCGACGATCGATCAGGCCGAACGGCTGCTCGTTCAAACGCTCGACCGCGCCAATCAAGCGACTCGGTCAACGGCTGACGCATCGCATTTGAACTTGGCCGTCGAATGCGGGGGCAGTGATGGGTATTCGGGCTTGACCGCAAACCCCGCCGTCGGTGTTGTGTCGGACCGAATCGTTGCGTGTGGCGGCACAGCGGTCATCTCGGAAACAACCGAGCTGTATGGCGCAGAGCATTTGTTGGTTCGTCGCAGTCGCAGCCCCGACGTCGCTCGTAAACTGCTCGAACGGATCGAATGGTGGAAACAGTACCTGTCGATGTACGGCGGCGAACTGGACAACAATCCGTCGGTCGGTAACAAAGCAGGTGGGCTGACCACGATCACCGAAAAATCGCTGGGAGCGGTTTCCAAAAGCGGCTCGTCAGCGCTAGAGGAAGTCTACCAGTACGCCGAACAGATCGAATCCAAGGGCTTGGTCGTGATGGATTCTCCCGGATTTGATCCGGCCAGTGTTACCGGCAAGGTCGCCGGAGGCGCAAACCTGGTTATGTTCACGACCGGACGTGGCAGTTGCTTTGGCTGCAAACCGACGCCGGTCATCAAGATCGCCACCAACACGGAAATGTTTAATCGATTGCGCGACGACATGGACCTAAACGCAGGCGTCGTCGTCGAAGGCGAAGACTTGGAAACGGTCGGTGATCAATTCTTTGAATACGCTTTGCGCGTGGCCAGTGGCGAACAAACGTCAAGTGAACGACTGGGCATCGGCGATCATGAATTTATTCCCTGGACCGTTGGCCCCACCGTATAGCGACGGTGGATATGGCTGATGGAAGCACGGGCGATCGAGCATTGCTCGTGATCAAGGCGATCATTATCAAGACGAGCCGTCGGCGAGCAAGACGCGAATCGGAGACTGCATGACGCCCGATTGGACAAAGCCGGTGGATCGACAGAACACACGCACCGATGCAAAATTGTGGCCGGCGTGCCTGCTCGTCGCCGCCGCATTGTCGGCGTTTTTCGGACCGCTTCAGGTGTCTCGTGGCGGTGAGCCGATGACCGTCGGACTCAGTTGGTCGGTGATGATCAAGTTGGCCGTATCAGTGGGCGTAGCCGCAATCAGCCTGATCGGACTTTGCTGCATCCGATCGACCGTGCGGGACCTGCTCTCGATCCCTGGATGTCTGATCGGCGGGATTCTATTGCTGGGAATGCCCGCCGCGATTTCATCGACGAGCCCTGCCGCGTTGCCGGCCCTCTTGATCAATCTCGCATACCTGGTCTTTGTCGCGATCTGTTTGCGGCGGCTTCCGTTGCGTCAGTTCTTGATGGCGATGCTGATCGGAATGGCCGCGGCTCTGGGTGTCGCTTGGGCACTCTTTCTATTTCTGCCCGAGTACGGCGTTTATCCCGAGATGCTGGATGACGGATTGATCGTTTCGCGTCTCGGTGGGATCGCTCATCCAAACAGCGTCGCTCGCAGCGCCGCGCTGGCGTTGCTGATCGTTTGCTACTTGTTGGGCATCAATTCGCAGACTTCGGCAAGCACGCGGTCACTGCGCCGTCAGGAAGTGGTGACGAGTTCGCAACCGCGTGCGGGACTAACGCACGTGAGACACAAACGCTCGCGGCGATTGACGATCTCGGTCGTGATGGTAGCGACGTTGGCGGTCGTTTCCATTCTCGCCGCGAAGAGCAGGACGGTGATCCTGGGCGGGTTTATCGCGACCGTTGTAATGTTGATCGACCGGGTGAAATTGCGAGCCGGGCTGGCCATTGCGTCCGCGTGTTTGCTGATCGCGTTGGTTGGTTTGCTGGGTCTTGCGATGTTCGGTCAAGAAGATCAGATCGTTGACAAGCTGATTCGATCGGTAAGCAAGTCGGGCAGTGCCGAAGAACTGACCACCGGAACCGGACGCGTCGAAATCTGGACCTTTGCGATCGGCTTGATCGCTGAACGGCCGTTGACCGGGCACGGTTTCGGGGCGGCTGCAGAGCGGATGGTGAACCACTCTCAGTCCGCGCACAATGCGGTGCTGCATGCATCGATGATTTCCGGTGTCGGTGGTGGAATCTTGATGTTGTTGGTCGCCGGATGGATGCTGGCCGTGTTCGTGCGTACTGAGAACGCATTCATTCGCGCCGCGATTGCCTTTCTGTTCATAAGCGGCTTGATGGAAGACACCGTTTTGGAAACATTCCCCGGTCCGGCCACGATGACTTGGATCGCGTGTTGTCTTTATCCAATCATTCCGCCACGTTAGACGGCAACACCAGCGGCCACGCGCTGATCGCGACTCGCATTGCAGTCATGGATGACGGCGATCGGTTCCGGCTAGCCGTTGGCTCGTGGTGACGTTCCCGGCCGATTAGACGCTGCGGCTTACAGACACAAGGTCATGCCTAGTCCGCAACCACGTCGCTGCTCACGAAACCATGCCCGTCGTGGACATCGGGTACTGGCAGATTGGTCGTGCTCGCGTCGTCGTACGACGGCATCGTTTCCGATGGGCGACGGTTCGCAGAACGTCCCGGAGGCGTCGCCAGTAAGCTGGCAATTCGCAGTTGTTCGCGCATTTGAAACTGCCGACTGGTTTGACTGAGGCCAGAAAGTGCCGCCAAGCAAAAAGACAGGGCCGCCGATAGTGCCAAACCGATCATGGCTAACAGCGGACGATTTGGGCCGACCTTTTTCATTTCTAACGTTGCGTCTTGAGCAATCGAGACGTCGCTTAGCTGTTGCTGCTCGAGGGCGGCGATCTGGCGTGCGTTTGCCAGTCGGTCCGCGGTCCGCCGATACATCGACTCGGCGACGTCCGCATCCCAGCTCAACTTGGTCAGTTCAGCGCCGACTTCATTCAATTGCAGCAGATCACTTCGGACGCGATCGAATTGTTCTTGCAGGACCTCTTGTTCGGCGATCAAACCGGCTCGCTGTGCCATCGCGGTTCGCGCGCTGAGGTCGATCTCTTGCAGGTTCGGGTTGATGACCTCTGTGACTTGCGGTTCTTGACCGATTTCTTGGTCGGCGATGGCGCGGGACGCTGCCAGTTGTGCGTGCAACGCCGTCAGTTTCGGATGGTCGGGTTTCAGCTTGGTCGACAGCTCTTCCGCTTGCAGTTCCAGATCAAAAAAACGGTCGCGAATCAAATCGCCGCTATGTTTCGAGATACCTTTGACGGTTTCGGATTCGATGGTGTTGGGCATCGCCGTCATGGCCGCTTGCAACTGCGTCAGCTCGGCTTGCACTCGGGCCAATTGAACTTTGTTGTGGTTGATTGATCGTTCGACTTGATTCAATTCGTCTTGCAACGCCGATTTGGATGATTCCAGTTCGATGATTCCGTGTCGGGCTTTCAGTTTTCCAGCGGCCTGTTGAGCCGCGTTTGCGGTCTCCAATGCAGTGCGAGCTTCCTGTTCAAAGAACGCGAGCGAACCACTGGAGTGATGCGCCTGGACGTGATAGTCGGGGTACTCTTGGACAAATGCGGCAACGACGTCGCGAGCGAGCAACGGTGAGTGACCGAAAAAATCGATGCCAATCGTGTAAGAGTCCTCTGGTGAATGCACCACATAACCGTCTTCAATGACTTCACATGCCTCGCCGAGTCGTTTCAGCTGTTCGATTTCCTGTGCCGACAAACCGTCCTCGGGGACGTTCGGTTGCGGCGAAGCGATCATGCCGGCCAACAATTTGATGCAATGCATCACACGATCGGTTGCGATCGCCAGCGTTCCTGTTGGTTTCAAGATCCTTTCCGGACCGACACGCTTTGCGACACGCTCGCGCATCTCGCGACTGCTCAACAGTTGGACCACCGAATTGACTTGGGTGATGCGACTTTCTTGCAGCGAAACGGTTTGTCCGAGACTCGTCGTGGGGTCCATGGACACCGCCCCGCGTCCTAAACGCACCAATAATTGTGCGCTGGATGTATAGCGATTGGGGAACAGCATGATGCCGGTGAGGAATAGACCGCCCAGCAGCAGGAACAGAAACGAACCCAGCCATCGTTTGCGCCACGCCGCTTGGACGATGTCGACCAACGTTAGGGTGGACAGGAAATCAGGTTCAGTGTCGCGTTTCACGGTGAGGTTTCCGGAATAGCGTTGACGTCAGAAAAGTTTGCCAACCGCTGTGCTCCGGCTTGGCATGGCCGAGTCGCTTGGACGGGAACCAATGCATCTTGAAAAGGCCGAGGGATCACAAGACCCGGCGAGGCGAGAAGCCTGGCGCGAGTGTGAATCCACCCCCAGGCTCTCGCGCAAAACACGTTCTCGCGCGCAAGACACGTCCTCTCGCGCAAGACACATCCTCTCACGCCACACATTCTCTCACGCAAGACACATCGGCAAATCCAGTCGTGGTCACCAACCGCTCGCTGGTGAGCACGCCTGGCGTCGCGACTAGTTTTTCGCCAAGCGGTCCGTCGGTTCGACGAACGGGTTGGACTTCACTTTTCCGACCACAAAATCTTGTGGGGGCTTAGCTTTGGGTGCCGCATCGAGTTTTCCGATGATGTACGGATTACACATCGGAGCGAGCGGGGCGATCGGCGCTTTGGGCGGGTAATAGAAACGTGCCGCAGGCTCTCCGTTGTATCCATCGGGCGCGTTGACGACCGATGGCGCTGGGAACGGGCTAATCCCATACGGGCGAGCGTGACGCGCGCCGTAATAAACAGGCGGATGGACCGCAAAATACGGTGGGGTGCGAGTGCTGCCACCGATTCGAGCATACGGCAGACCGACCCCGTATCCTGGCAGTGGATAACCGAATCCGTACTGGGCGGATGCGGTATCGGAAACAAAAATCGCGGCAGCAAGAGCCACGAACGACGCAACGACGAGCCTTTTCATCAAAGACCTCAACCTTCAAACGGTGTGGACGGATAAAGCACGACCTCGCGACCGCGGCGATCATTCATCGCGTGCGACTCGTGTACTGGTTCCCCCCCTGCAAGGAACGGCGACCTGCACTAATTTGCAGGTGCGCTAAATGACTGGTGCGAATCAGCCGATTCCACGCTAGTCGCCCGATTCAGGCGTTTCAACTGTCCAAATCGGACAATTCGATCTTTCGTTCTCAACCGTGCCGACCCTTCGGCGACCTGGATTTGTGGATAAAAACGAGTGAAAATCGCCTGCATCATCCATTCTCTTGCTGGCGGAGGCGCCGAACGGGTCATGGCCGGCCTGGTAAATCGGCTCAGCGATCGGGGCCACCACGTCACGTTGGTCACGTTGGATGACGGACAAACAAGCCGCCACACCATCGAGCCAGCCGTCACGCGTGTGTCGTTGGGTGTGATGACCCGAGGCGGCGGATGGGGCAATCGAGTCCTCAGCTTACGGCGGCGCGCGAGCAAATTGCGTGACGAGATCCAACGGTTGGAACCTGATGTCGTGCTCTCGTTTTGTGACCGTAACAATGTCTTGACGCTATTTGCAACTCGCAAATTGGACGTTCCCGTTGTGGTCAGTGAACGCAGCGATCCGCAGATGCAGACGCTAGGAATCATTGGCCAATGGGCTCGCCGGATCACTTATCGACGCGCGGCACGACTGGTTGCCCTGACCGACCATGCCGCGGCGTGCCTGCAACCGCTGCACGACCAGCCTGTTGCCGTGATTCCCTCGGCGATCGGTCAGCCGCCCATCAATGAGCCGCCCGTTCATGAGCCGCCCGTTCATGAGCCGCCCGTTCATCAATCGCCTGTCGGTGAAGCGTCTGCCACTTCGGACCGAACACTGGCGATCGAAAACCGTTTGGTTCTCGGGATCGGCCGGCTGGAACGCGAAAAAGGTTTCGATCGACTCATCCGCGCTTTTTCAGAATTTCAAAAGTCCGATACAGGTCGCGATTGGAAATTACGCATTCTGGGCGAGGGTTCGCAGCGCGAGCGTCTGCAGCAGCTCATTCAGCAGACCGGCGCTCGGCATGTCTCTTTGCCGGGCTGGGTCCAGCCGGTGTGGGACGAATTGGGCGGCGCGACCCTGTTTGTCCTGCCAAGTCTTTATGAGGGCTTTCCGTCGGCGCTGTTGGAAGCAATGGCCGCGGGCGTTCCCTGTGTCGCGGCCGATTGCCCCAGCGGTCCAAGTGCCGTCGTCGAACATGAACGGAACGGATTGTTGGTCGCATCCAGCGTCGATGGTTTACTTTACGGAATGCGACAAATGGCCAGCGACCCGGACGCTCGAGAACGTATGGGGCGTGCCGGCCGCGCCGTCCTGACGCGATTTAGCTGGGAATCGATGGTCGACGCTTACGAGTCGCTGTTGCTGGATGTGGTCGAGCAACAAAACAGGTGAATCACCCGTCATGCATGGTGGCGATGAAATCTGAATTCTAGATCTCGCCGGCACGTTGTTCGTCGTTCGCCACTTTGCTTTCGCTGTCTTTCAACAGTCGATCCAGAATGCCGTTGACGAATCGCGGACTGTTCTTGTCGCCGTAACGCTTGGCCAGCACGATTGCTTCGTTGACCGCGACGGTGCCGGGAGTCTCGGTGTAAATGATTTCGTAAGCACCCAGACGCAGGATATTGCGATCGGTCACGGCCATCCGTGGCAGCGACCATCGCGTGGCAAGTTGGCCAAGGCAAGCGTCGATTTCGGCGCGATGCTCGAGCGTTCCGGACAACAGTTCGCCGGCGAATTGGGTCAGCCCCTTGCGGCCCTGCAGCCGCGAGCGAATGAATTTCAGCGCCGCATCGGCACTACGGGAATCATTCATGTCGGCTTCGTAGAGCAATTGCAATACGATCTCGCGAGCGCGACGGCGAGTTGACATGCGGTAATTCTGTCGATGAGGAGGAGCCGGTTGGGACCGGACGGAAGGAATCGCTGATCGGATTCTAAGTCTTGCGATCAAACCTTTGTAGGCGATCCGCAACCGGCCGGAAACGGGGTCAGATTTTTGCGTGCAGACGTAGCAGTTCCAGCACCGCTTCTGTGGCTTCGTTACCCTTGTTCCCAACGGTTCCGCCGCTGCGATTGAGCGCCTGTTCCAGCGTGTTGCAGGTCAGCAAACCAAACGCGATCGGTTTTTTTTCGCGAATGCCCATCTCCATCAACGACAGACTGACCGCCCGATTGATGTGTTCATCGTGGGTCGTCTCGCCCTTGATCACGCATCCCAGGGTGATCGCCGCGATCACGTCGGATCGCTGGATCAAGCTTTGCGTCGTGTATGGCAATTCCCACGCGCCAGGAACTCTGGCCACGATGATCGATTCGCGTTCGATGCCGGCCGCGGCCAGTGTCTCGATCGCACCGGCGACCAGCGAATCGCAAATATTAGCGTTGTATCGGCTGGCGATGATCGCAATCATCCCGCGGGGCAATTCGCCGTCGATCCCAGTGATTTCAATCCCCGGTCCTTGCTGAGAGCTCATGCTCTGTTGAAAATCAGTCGACATCCTTGACACTCATCAAAAACTCGGCGTTGTTTTGCGTTTTCTTTAGTCTGGTCACTAGCTGTTGCATTGCATCGGCCGGTGACAATTCGGCCAAGGCACGTCGCAGCGCCGATATTCGCTGGTACTCATTCGGGTCCATCAACATTTCTTCCCGGCGAGTCCCACTCGCGGTAATGTCGATCGCTGGCCACACTCGGCGGTCGACCAACGAGCGGTCGAGCACAATTTCCAAGTTGCCGGTGCCTTTGAATTCTTCAAAGATGACGTCGTCCATCCGGCTGCCTGTGTCGACCAGTGCCGTCGCCAAAATGGTCAACGAACCGCCCTCTTCCACTTTTCGAGCCGATCCGAACAAGGCTTTGGGTTTCTGCAGGGCGCCGGCATCGAGTCCGCCGGTCAACAGCTTGCCGGTCGTTTCGCCGTCGCTGTTGTGGGCACGAGCCAGACGCGTGATCGAATCCAAAAAGATCACCACGTCGGTGCCGGCTTCCACCATTCGCTTGGCTTTCTCGATCACCATCTGGGCGACTTGGATGTGTCGCTGGGCAGGTTCGTCGAACGTGCTGCTGATCACCTCGCACTGCGGCCCGGTGACCTCTCGTTCCATGTCGGTCACCTCTTCGGGACGTTCATCGATCAAGAGTACAAACACGTACGCGTCGGGATAATTGTGCAGCACGGCACGGGCCATCTGTTGCATCAAAATCGTTTTACCAGCCCGTGGCGGACTAACGATCAATCCACGTTGCCCAAACCCGATCGGCGTCAACATGTCCACAACACGAGTCCCAATTTTGTCGGGTTCGTATTCCATGATGATCCGCTTGTCCGGATGCAGCGGCGTCAACTCGTCAAATGGCTTTTGATGTTGGCCTTTGGACGGATCATGCCGATTGATGGCTTCGATGCGCAGCAGCGCAAAGTAACGCTCGTTTTCTTTGGGAGGTCGAATTTGTCCAGCCACATGGCTGCCGGTCTTCAGTCCAAAGCGTCGAATTTGGCTCGGCGATACGTAAATGTCGTCGGGACAAGACAAGTAGTGATACTGGCTGCTGCGAAGAAAACCAAAGCCGTCCGGCAGGATTTCAAGCGTGCCTTCGCCATACATCAAGCCGTCCGCTTTCATGCGGTGCTTGAGGATTCGGAAGATCAACTCTTGCTTCGATGCGCCGTTGACCTCGCCCAAGCCTTCACTTTCAGCCCGTGTGGACAATTCACCAAGGTCCATCTGCTGAAGCACCGCAACATTCAGTTGCGGCCCATCGGGCGTGCCCGTCGGGATGCCGACGCGTTTGCCTGCCTTGTTGGCTTCGCTGACGATTTCTTCCGGCAAAGAAAGCGGGTCACGTTCCGCGTCAAGTTCGCGGATGCGTTGATCAACTTCTTTGTCAGGATGGCGGGGACGGTTATTGTTCTGGCGATACTGCTGATATTCGCGAGGTCCGTCTTTCCGTTTCGTGTGGCGTTTGTCCCCGCCACGAGGAGGCCGGTTGGAATGCATTTTCAGATAACGCCGCCGAGCGACGCCGAATCAGGAGGGAGGGAGAGAAAAAGGAGAAGATCATAAGACTGAGTCTTTCTATTCGATCAACCACGCGAACGCGGTGATAGATCGGTGAGACAATGTCGGAAGGAAAAGTTTGCCCGCGAATCGAATTCTTGACGAGAGAATCGATTCCAATGTTCGATTACGATTCGATGTAAATCGAGGAGTGTTGAATCATTCATGATCAGGTGGGTGCTCAGGCGATTCTTTTCGCTGATTGCCAATTGGTTTGATTCGCGACGTGCGAGTTCGTCGGCATCCCAGCCCCGTTCTTGCGAACGCTTGAGTCGATCCGATCTTGGCGAATCGACACTCCAGATTTCGTCGCAGCAAACATCCCAGTTCGATTCCAGCAGCAATGGCACGTCGAGCACCGCGACTATGAATCCATCTTTTGCCGCGCGAACAAGTTGAGACGTGATCTCCGTCCGCGTCGGGGGATGAACAACCGACTCTAGATATCGTAATGCCTGCCGCTGCGCTTCGTCATCCCCGAATACCGCAGACGCCAATAAAGACCGATTTATTCTGCCGTCCTGATGGGTAATCGACGGCCCAAAATGCTCGATCACCTGACGCTCAATGGCGTCGTCCTCAAGCACCTCGCGTGCGATTTTGTCAGCGTCGATCCATGCCGCACCAAGGTCCCCGAGCATGCGTGCAACGGTGGATTTTCCACCAGCAGGCGTTCCGATGATCCCCAGGACGATCATGGCTGGTCACGAAATTGTGCGAGGCTGTTAAAAATGAGCATGTCCGTTTCGTGCGATTTACGCGGTTTTTCTTGCAGAACAAGGGCGTGAGGCAAGCCGTTGAATCGCGAGTGAAAATTTTGGGCTTTTCTATAACTCGATCTTATTCGGTCAAGCGCAGCCGCGTTGGGTTGCGTGTCAGATTCGCCGCCCGCTTGGCCTGATTTTCTCGCCGCGGGCTCGCCCTGGCTCGGCGTTGTCGCTTCATCGATCGATCGCCATCATGCCAAAGCAAGTTGTTGCCACGCTGGGCGCAGTCGTTGCCACGCTGGGCCGCAGTTGTTGCCATGTTGGGCCGAAGTTGTTGCCATGCTGGGCGCGGGGCCGGGTATTGTGGCTGCGGATTGCTACCGAGACTCGCTACTGAACGCGTGTGTCCTCGGGCAAATACAGCAATGAATTGCAGTTTGGGCACATCACCAACTGAGAGAGTTGCAGTTGGTTCATGACTTGCGTCGTCAGCGTTTGGTAACAACCGCCGCAGGACTCTTGATCCACTGGCGCGAGTGCTTCTTCGCCACGCGATGCGATCAGGCGTTCGTATTCGACGCGAAGCGAACCGGGAATCTTGCCCTCGGTGGCCTTCAGCTGTCCGCGAACGCCTTCCAGGTCTTCTTTCAAAACGCCCAGTCGCGATTCAACTTCCGCGATCCGCTTTGCCTGTTCTTCTTGCTGCTCTTTAAGTTCCGCTTCGGCCTTGTCGACGTGGCCTTGCAGCACATCGATCTGCTCAAACTGCTCAAGGATTTCGTCGCTGAGCACGGCGTTTGCCTGAACGTCCGCCGCGATCTGTTCTTTCAGCAACGAGAACTCTTTGTTGCTGGCCGCCGTGTTCAGCTTTGCTTTGAGGTCTTCGATTCTTGATTCGCGTGTTTTCAGTTGCAGCTGTTTTTCATCGGATGCCAGCCGCATTTTTTTTAACGCGTTCTTCGCTTCCTCGGCATCCGCCGACGCCTTGGCGACCATGCCCTCGCCCGCCTTGATCTGTCGCGGGCCTCGGTCGATTTGACTTTGTAAATCGGCAAGTTGGCGATGGATCCGGTGCAGCGTTCGCAACAATCCGGTGCTGACTTCGATTTTCGGTAGCGGTGGCATAGCCAGAAAGTCGCCCAATACGGTGTGAATACCGGACAGGAAAAGGTGCCGGTCAAAGCACTAAGTATAGGGCATTGAACCGGCACCCAGCTATGGGCCGACGATCATCACAAGAACCGTGTTCGGGTTCGTGTAAAAACACGGATACTTTAGGCTGCGGTTTTCAAGAATTCGGACAAGCGATCCGCTCGCGATGGGCTTTGCAGCTTGGCAACCGCCTTGGCTTCGATTTGTCGCACGCGTTCGCGAGTGACTTTAAAGATCCGTCCGCACTCTTCCAGCGTATAGCTGTATCCGTCGACAAGGCCGTATCGCAGCCGAATGATTTCGCGTTCGCGGAAAGTCAGAGTCTTGAGCAACTCGTCAATTTTTCCTCGCAGGATTCCGCTGGCGGCCATCCGCACAGGGTTCAGTTCGTCACTGTCTTCGACGAACTCGCCAAAGCTGCTGTCCTCGCCTTCGCCGACCGGTCGGTCGAGGCTGACCGGGTGGCGGCCGATGTCCATCACACGGCGGACTTCTTCGAACGGAATCTCGGTGTCTTTCGCGATTTCTTCATAAGTCGGTTCGCGTTTTAGTGTTTGCGTCAAACGTTTTTGCGATTGGCGCAGTTTGCTGAGCACGTCGATCATGTGCACCGGGATGCGGATTGTGCGGGCTTGGTCGGCGATCGCACGCGTGATCGCTTGACGAATCCACCACGTCGCGTACGTGCTGAATTTGAATCCGCGTCGGTACTCGTACTTGTCAACCGCTCGCATCAGCCCCGTGTTGCCTTCTTGGATCAGATCCAAGAATGACAATCCGCGGTTGCGATATTTTTTCGCGATGGAAACCACCAGTCGAAGGTTGCCGCTGCTCAATTCCCGTTTCGTGGCCTCGTAGACCTCGAAATAACGGCGAGCTTTGACCATGCGATTGTGCAAGCTCTTGGGGCTCTCTTGCGTGACCAGCATCAGTTCACGCAATTCCTGACGCAGGTCCGCAGCTTCGTCTCGGCTGACGGCATCTCGGCCGAGATCGGCTAAGCGTGCACGAATGAAATTCATGCGTTTGGAGATGTCTTCAAGATGTTTCAACAGCGGGGTGACCCGGCGGCTTCGCAAGCTAAGTTCTTCGACCAGTTGCAGCGCCTTGCGGCGCGTGCGGATAAAGCGGCGCCGTACTTCCGCTTTCAAGCGGGGCGAGACGCTGCGGCGAACGAGTTGTTCAAAGTCGGACTTGTTCTGGTGGATCAGAACGTCAAGGGTGCGCAGGTTGTGCGGCATCCGTGCGCTGATTTGCTCTTTCGTCAGCCGTTCGGTCAACGAAACTTTGATCGTGCGATCAAACGGCAGGTCGCCCGCGTGAACTCGTTTGAGTGTGTCGACGGTGCTGCGGAGTGCGTAATCGGATTCCAGCAGCGTGCGGCGAAACTGTTTACGCGTGATTTCGATTTTCTTGGCGAGCGCAATTTCTTCTTCGCGAGTCAGCAAAGGGATCTCGGCCATCTGGCTCAGGTACATGCGAATCGGGTCTTCGCTGGCCCGCGGCATTTCTGTGCTCGTCGGCAGACTGGTATCGGCCGCCTCGTTGAAACGCATCTCCGGAACATTCGGTTCGGGTGCTTTGGCGCCGGCGGTGGCTGCCGGTTTTGACGCAACTTCGACAAGCTGGATTCCGTTGCGTTCGATCGCAAGCAGCAACAGGTCAAGCTTCTCGGGGTTCACGTCTTCGTCAGGAAGATACGAGTTGACTTCGGTGTAAGTCAGGTAGCCGTCCTTGGTACCTTTGGCAATCAACTGCGAAAATTCTTGATCCTTCAATTGCATCACAAAACCTCATGTTTTGATGTGTCGTCGATGACACAGGGTCGTAGTAGTTTGTTTCTTAAAATCCGTTTCGTTCAACACCCATTCACCCATTGCGGGGAACCATTGGTGATGGGGGCAACGATTAGATTGTGCCCAGTAAAGATGCCACACACTCGGTGGCCCGTGCTGCGATACGCTAACTCCTTTCAGCGTGTTTCGTTTGTGCAAGAATCCATAACAGAATCCGGATGGTTGATTAATGCAACCCCAATGTGCCGCACTTCATCACGGATCGAAAAGCCCAACAATGGCGGGCTTTTTAGCGAGACTCGTCTTGCTTTGCTTGCAAATGGCGGACTCTTTCGATCTCGAATAATTCCCTCAGCAGGGCGTCTTCGGCATCGTGGTCCAGCGCGGTCGTTTCCAGTTGTTCGATCTTCCGAGTGGCGTCCATCTTTTGTTCGCGTTCGCGATATCGCGTGATGATGGCGGCGTACTGATCTTCGGGTGACTGTGTCACTTTTCCTTCGCGTTGTCGCACGCGTTGTTCGCAACTAACAAGCTGGTTCTTGAGGTGTTCATTTTCGATCAATAGCAGCACGCTTTTCAGATCTAACTGTCGGCCGGCCAGTTCGAGATCCTGATACGCCGAAAGTAACATTTTCGCCGTGTTGGATTGCAGCCAATCAGGATCGATCGCTTCGACTGCCATCCCCGCTAGCTCCGGTGCTTCGATCAGTGTTTCGAAAAGTTCGCGGTCGATGCCTTCCAGCGGACGCGGTGCGACAGCAACTTTTTTAGTCGTGGGCAAACCCATGCTGATCGCGTCATCGTCGGCCGATTCGGCAAATGCCGCGTTTGGATCTGACGATGCGGCGGCACCGGGCACGGCACGTTCGCCCTGAGCGCCTGACGGTGTCGCGGGGCCGCGGTGCCTCTCAGGCCTATTCTGTGTGTTGGGTCGGCCCTGTGTGTTGGGTCGGCCCTGTGTGTTGGGTTTTCGCTGGGTGACTTGGCGACGCCGTGATTCGGCTTCGCGCGCGGATCGCCGGACTTGACCCAGTCGACGTTCCAATCGTTCGGCCGAAAATCCGAACGTTTCGGACATGCGCATCAGCAGTTGGTCCACTCGCAAATCGTCGCCCCGCGGTGCTTTGGCAACGATCCCCAGCATCGTGTCGACAGCCGTGGTGACCGCGTGCGTGTCGCGGCGCACATCGACCCCTTGGGTCAAGCGTGCGAGTTTGTGATCCAAGGCATCCGGCGCGGTGCGGACCAGTTCGCGAAAGCTGTCTTTGCCATGCTCTGCAAGATAGTCGGCCGGATCGGTTCCGTCGGGCAACGTTAGCACACGCAAGTCGACATTGGCTCGCACAAACAGCTCGAGCACTTCGTCGGCTCGGCTCTGTCCGGCTTGATCGCCATCGAGCACCAGGACGACTCGCTGCGCGAATCGTTTCAGAATTTTGACGTGTTGTTCGCCGAGCGCCGTTCCCAGTACGGCGACGACCGGTTCGATGCCGGATTGTCGGGCCGCGACGACGTCGGTGTATCCTTCCATCACCAACGCTTCTTGCTCGCGCCTGATCGCTTCGCGCGCCAGTTGCAGCCCGTACAGCTGGTGTGATTTTCGAAACAGGATCGTTTCACGACCGTTGATGTACTTGCCACCTGCGTTTTCGCCGTGTCGTTTGGCGATCTCGGGGATCAGGCGGCCGCCCAGTGCGATCGGGCGATCCTGCAAGTCGTGAATCGGAAACATCAGTCGTCCGCGGAACATGTCCACGAACCCATCACCGCTGCGCCGGGCCGATGCGACTCCGGCGGCGAGCGCGACTTCACCGCTGAAATTCTTGCCCGCCAGCAGGTCGACTGCATAGCTCCACTGATCGGGTGCGAATCCGATCCGAAATCGTTTCCGGTTTTCTTCATCGACGCCGCGTGAGTTCAGGTATTCGCGAGCCGCCTTGGCATCGTCGCTGGAATCACTTTGCAAGATTCGAAAATATTCATCGGCGACCAGCTGCATGGCGGCAAACAAGGTGTCTTTGTCATCCGGGCTGCCCGGTGTGGTCTTTTTACCGCGTGAGTACTCAGGGACTTCGATGCCCGCTTGATCCGCCAGTGTTCGCAGCGCAGCGGGAAAGTCGACGCCATCGCGCCGCATGATAAAGCTGAAGACATCGCCGCCGATATCGCACGGCCAGCACTTCCACGTCTGACGCTCTTGGTTGACGGTCATCGATGGGCGCTGGTCGTTGTGCCAAGGACAGCGCGTCACAAACATGCGCCCTTTGGGCTGCAGCGGCAGCGTGCTGCCGATCACGTCAACGATGTCGACCGCGTCACGAACACGTTCTTTCAGATCAAAGTCCGCAGGAAGCGACAATCACATCTCCATGGCAACAACGGCAATTCAAATTCGACGCGGCGATTTGCCACGGCAACCCAATACATAGTCTTCGCTCATCCAGAGCCGTGTTTCAAGCGGTAAAGACTCGCCGGAATGAAACGAGATGGATGGCGACAGGGAAAAAGCAAGGAAAATTCTTTCCTGCGGATTTTTGGCCAATGCGACCACGCTATTTTGTTACCTCGTTCTCACATCATGACACGAAACCGATGGCACGACGATGCAGCTGCGAATAGCGCTTCTTTTTGGACTGGTATTTCATTCATGTGCGATCACCTTCGCACGTCAACCTAACTTTGTCCTGATCTTTACGGACAACCTGGGTTACGGCGACATCGGGTGTTTCGGCTCGACGGTCAACCGCACGCCGAACATCGACCAGATGGCTCGCGAGGGGCTAAAACTGACCAGTTTTTACGTGGGGTCCAGTGTTTGTACGCCCTCACGCGCCGCGATCATGACCGGTTGCTATCCGATGCGAGTCAATATGGATATCAGCGGGACGCGCCGCGTCGTGCTGCAACCGGTCGCTCAGAAAGGGCTCGCCCCGAGCGAGATCACGATCGCAGACGTGTTAAAGCAACAGGGGTATGCCACGGCATGTTTTGGGAAATGGCATCTCGGCGACCAGCCACAGTTCCTGCCGACGAATCAGGGATTCGATCGTTATCTAGGCGTGCCTTACAGCGAAGACATGATTGCGACGACGGGCCCGCGGCTTGGTGAAATGTGGCCCCCGCTGCCGCTGATGCGTGACACGACGGTGATCGACGCGCCGGTGGACCCAAATCGGCTGACGAAACTCTACACCGAGGCGGCCGTTGACTTTATTCAGCAGAACGCCGAACAACCGTTCTTCTTGTACTTGCCGCACGCGGTTCCCGGCAGCTCGGTCGAGGCCTTTGCGTCGGAATCATTTCGCGAGCGATCGCAAAGTGGCACGTACGGCGCGTGTATCGAAGAGCTTGACTGGTCGACGGGTGAAATCTTGAAAACGATTCGCCAGCTGGGGATCGACGAGCACACCATGGTGATTTGGACATCCGACAACGGTGCTTTCCAAGGCCGCCGCTTGCCTCCGCACGGTCAGAATACGCCGCTGCGAGGGACCGGCGGCAGCGGTTACGAAGGTGGCTATCGTGTGCCGTTCGTCGTCCGATGGCCCGGCCACATTCCCGCCGGGGCTTCCTCGGATGAGTTAGTGACCAGCATGGACTTGTTGCCAACCATGGCGAAACTTTCCGGTGGACAAGCGCCCGATGACCGCAAGATCGATGGCATGGATGTTTGGCCGGTTCTCTCACAAAACGCTGAGTCGCCACACGACGTTTTTTATTACTACCTCAAGACGCAATTGCGCGCGGTTCGTTCGGGCGATTGGAAATTGCATCTGCCTGTTAATCTGAGTGCCGATCGACCGTCGGTCAAACCGATCTTCGCCGAAATTCAATTGTATGATTTGAAGAACGATTTCACCGAGTCCAATAACGTCGCCGACGATCATCCTGAAATCGTGCAGCGGTTGATGAAGGTTGCCGACAAGGCCAGGGAGGAACTCGGCGACATTCATCGGGTGGGGACGGGGCAGCGCCCCGCGGGATGGGTCGACAATGTGATCTCGCAGCGATTGCCAGGTCTGCCTTCGGTGCGGGGTTATCCGTCGGACGCGAAAGCGATCGTGGGCAAAGGGATCGGGCTGGCGCGCTGGAGCGCGAAATCACTTGACGGTTGGAAAGCGGCGTCGTCGGTCGGGCTGGATGTCGATGATGCGAAACGAATGGTCGTATCGACCGTCGCTGGCGACGCAGTCATTCACAATCTGGCCAACGATCCCAACGGAAAACAGCGGGACGCGTATTTGATGTCGTCCGACGAGTTCGGCGATATGCACTTGCACCTGGAGTACTTATTGACCGAGGGATCCAACTCGGGCGTGTACGTGATGGGACGCTACGAACTGCAGTTGCGAGACAGTTTTGGAATTCCCCAAGAGGAACTGGACTACAACGACAGCGGCGGAATCTATCAACACTGGGACGAGCAGCGCGAGCCCAAGGGCTATGGCGGCACGGCACCTCGACTAAATGCATCGCGTCCGGCGGGTGAATGGGAAAGCATGGACATTGTGTTCCGAGCGCCACGCTTTGATCCGTCAGGTGAAAAAACGTCCGACGCGACGTTCGTCGAAGTCAAACACAACGGCAAGTTGATTCACGAGAACGTCCGCTGTACCGAACCGACACGGGCACCTCAGCTGAGCGGTGAAGCGGCTCGGGGGCCGATCGTGATCCAGGGGAACCACGGGCCCGTTGCACTTCGGAATGTTTGGATCCGCGATCTGGAATAGTTAGCCGCCAGGATGACGAAGGCCTGGACAGGCGAAACGGCGAGCCCGGAGCATTCGAACCGCCGGATCACGTTTTCGGCTGAGCCAGGTTTCCGGCGGGGTCACTTGCTCCGCTGGCGAGCTTGTCACGCCCGTTTCAACAGCCCGTGAGTCCGAACTTGTTTCTGGACGAATCAGCGAACGCGCGGATTCGTCAAGCGATGCACGGGATTTCCGGAAATCCATCAGGCCGATCGCGAATCCACGCGGCTACTCGACCAATAGTTGCACTGGATCTTGTTTTGAGTCGGCGTTGTTGATTTCTTTGACGCGATCGAGAACCCGTTGCCGCGCTTGGGTTCTGCGAGACTTATCGCCCATTGCAAATCCGACTTCTTCCGGGCGAAAACCGAATTTCGGGTCGATCGTTGCCGCTTCGAATCCGACGTCGGCCAGCGGGATGTTGTAAAGAATCGCGAGCGTTGCTGTCGCCGCATCGCCCAATTCGGTGCGACTCGCTTTGCCGCGAATGAATCCGTTCACCGCGACGGCCCGGTCATCATGCAGCAATTTTGAGATCGAATCGGCATTGCGTTGGTTGCCGAATCGAGCGATTGCCTGTAACGCGATCGTCAGCGTTTCTGGGTCGGTCGAGGCTGATAACGTTTCAAGTGCCAGTGGCAGCGCGTGGATCACATTATGGCTCATCATCAACCACAACACGTCCTGTCGATTGGCGATCCCTGTGCGGCGAGACCAGCCGCCGACCAGTCGTTGATAGGGGACCGAAAGTGTCGCGCTTTGGTAAAGCAACGAACCGGCTTCACCGCGCAGCGTTCGAATCAGCAGCAATTCGTATTCGTTTGAGATCGCGCCGCGGTCAAAGATCAAAGGGAACAACAGGGCAACGGCGTCGGCGCGATTCGGAAAACGGCCTTCTTCGACCATGGCTTTCCGTACACGGGCAGCCGCGGCGTTCATCGCAATCGCGCGATCGCGTGCGGTCCCTGACAGTGATCCTGCGATCTCGGGATGTTCAAGTACGACTTCGGCGTACAGTTCGCGAATCGATCCAGTGTCGCCCAGCACTCGTTTGGCGATCTCCCAGCCATCCAGGTTTTCTGACTTACCGGACAGAAAGGCCTCGATCTTTGCCTCCTCGTTGCCTTGTCCGATTTGCTTAGCAAGTTCGCTGGCTCGCAGTCGGATTTCGGGATCGGAACTGGTCGCAGCGAGTTGTTTTAATTCGGGCACCACTTTTTCGCCTGCGTTGACGAGCCGGATGGCGGCGCGTTCACGCACCGCAAATTTGGGCGATCCCAACATCTCGATCCACTGACGGATTTGGTCGTCCGAAACATCCGATGGTTGCTCGCGTTGATCGTCCGGGGGCTCGACGCCTGCAGCTTCGTTATCGCTTGCAGGTTCCGGAGCAGCGGGGCGTGAATCCCCACCGGCGACCGGCGGCGCCTGTGCAAGGGTCCGGTGCATCGCGGCGGACGTTCCCATCACGATCGACAGCGCGATGGCGGCGGCGACGCTCCAGCGGTGGTTTCGGCGACATCGCATGGCGACTTGGGGGATGAGAGTATGGTGGACAGGTTGTGGCAGATCGCGGCTGCGGCGGACCGGATTCATGGGCAACGGCAAAATGCCGAACGACGCGTGACAGTGATAATCTGCGACGATCTTAAGGGTACTGCACCATCATCGGACGTTTCTGTGGCCAAGGAAAGCCCGAAAACGCTTGTCGATTCCGTTGACAGTGGCTAACCTAGGATCAGTGACGCGGTTGAACGTGCCAGTTCGCCGCGTTTTGTCTTAGGGATTTACGGCCACTTGCAGCCTAACTGCTAAAGAGCCATGCAATTGAACATGTCTATCAATTCTGATTCGGACACCAAAGCGAACTCTGGTGCTCCCGCAGCGGACTCTTCTACGGTCGCTGAAAACCCGTCCGCCCCCAACCAAGTGGCTGGGCAGCAAGCGTCTGAACAGCAAGTCGCAGGACAACTCGCAGGAGGCCCCCCCGCTGTGAACGATCACCCGGCGCCCAGCAGCGCATTACCCGATTCTTGTCAGCCCGATTCCGCCGAAACGGGGCACGGCGCCGCAGTGTCCTCCACATCGGTGCCCTGTCATCAGGACAAAGGCCTGTCGACGCAGGCGGTCCATTCCGGCGAGCGGCGGTCCAAGCCAGAGGGCTCGATCACGACGCCGCTGTTCATGGCGTCGACCTACACGTTCGATTCGACTGACGAACTGTTGCGATTCGTCGAAGGCCAACAGCAGCGTGAAGAGTACGGACGATACGGCAGCCCGAACGAAAAAAGCGTCGAAGCCAAATTGGCGGCGCTCGAGGGAACCGAAGAAGCGATTTTGTACAGCAGCGGTATGGCCGCAATCGTCGGTTTGTTGATGTGCAAGCTCAGTGCCGGCGATGAGATCGTGTTTTTCGATCAGTGTTACCACCGCAGTCGCGAGTTTTGTGCAAAGCATCTTGCCCGCTTTGGTGTTGTGACTCGACAAGTTGCCACCGGCGACTTCGACGCGATGGAAGCGGCCATCACACCGAATACGAAAATGTTAGTCAGTGAGTCGCCGACGAATCCTCACATGACCGCCGTCGACCTTGAAAAGTTTGTGGCTGTCGGCAAGGCGAACGAAGTCGAAACATTGATCGATGCGACGCTGGCGACTCCGTTCAATATTCGACCGGTCGACTATGGCGTTGATTATGTCTTGCATTCGGCGACGAAATATCTGGGTGGACACAACGACCTATTGGCCGGCGTGATCTGCGGTTCCAAAGAACAACTGGAACCAGTACGCAAGCTGCGCGGCATCTTGGGCAGTATCAATTCACCACACAATCTGTACCTACTCGAACGTGGGCTAAAAACGTTCGAGTTAAGGATGCAGCGGCACAACGAGAACGGTCAACGCATCGCAGGTTTTCTGTACTCGCATCCCCGTATCGAACGAGTCTATTATCCGGGATTGAAATCGCATCCATCGCATGAAGTCGCGGCCAGCCAGATGAAAGGTTTCGGTGGCTTGATCACGTTCACGATCAAAGATGCGGATTGGAAACAGACCGCTGCGATTGTCGATGCCGCACGGATTCCTCGCATCGCACCAAGTTTGGGTGGTGTCGAGTCGCTGATCGAGCAGCCAATGGTGATGAGCTATTACCACTGCACGCCCGAAGAACGCAAACGTTTTGGCATCGCCGATAACATGATTCGTATGTCGTGCGGAATTGAGAATCCCGAGGACTTGATCGCCGACCTCGAGCAAGCTTTACAGGCATGAGCGATTTCGAAAAGGCGAAACCTGGTCCGACGCATTCGTTTCGGACACGGGCCATCCATGTCGGCAACGAACTAGATCCGAGCACAGATGCCGTGGTGCCGCCGGTGCATTTTGCCAGCACGTATAAACAGCCGGGCGCTGGCGAGTGGGGCGACTTTGATTACGGTCGCAGCGGCAACCCGACACGCACCAACTTGCAGAACACGTTGGCGTCGCTAGAGGGTGGATGCGGTGCCCTCGCGTTCAGCACCGGGATGGCTGCGATTCACTGCGTAACGATGTTGCTCAAATCCGGTGACCATGTCGTTGCCGGTTGCGATTTGTATGGCGGCGCCTATCGGCTGCTGCACAAAATTTGCGATCGATCGGGCATTCACGTCACGCTGGTGGATATGACCGATCCGTCGGCAGTTGAAAACGCGATCACGGATCGAACCAAGTTGATTTGGTTTGAAACGATCGGCAATCCGAGACTTTCGATTCCGGACCTGGATGCGATTGCCGCGATCGGCAAGTCGCGACAGATTTTGACCGGCGTCGATAACACGTTTGGAACGCCCGTGTTGACGCGACCGCTCGAAAGCGGGATCGACATCGTGATGCACTCGGCCACCAAATATCTGGGCGGCCACAGCGATTGTCTCGGTGGCACCTTGGCCGTCAGCCGATCGGATTTGCTGGACCAACTGTACTACATTCAAAATGCGACCGGTGCGGTGCTGGACCCGATGAGCTGTTTCTTGATCGCACGCGGCATCAAGACGTTGGACGTACGCGTGCGCGAGCAATCCGCGACTGCGTTGAAATTGGCCGAGTGGTTGCAGTCGCATCCGCGTGTTGCCAGTGTTTTGTATCCCGGATTGGCGTCACATCCCCAGCATTCAGCGGCAAAATCGATGCTTAGCGGCGGTTTCGGCGCGATGGTCACCTTTGAACTGGACGGGACAATTCGCCAAACCGCGAAAGTTTGCGAATCCACACGCCTATTTCATCTAGCCGTCAGCCTGGGTGCGGTAGAATCATTGATCGAACAACCCGCAACGATGTCCCACGCCAGTTACGATGCGGATGATCGCCAACGGTTCGGAATCACTGACGGATTGATCCGACTGTCGGTGGGATTGGAATCGTTTGATGATCTGCGTGACGATCTGGAACAGGCAATCGCGGCGGCCTGACTGTTGCGGCCTAACTGCTTTCGTCTTCGAAAATCGCGTTGCCATGTCGAATGTTGAAATCGACCTGCTGCGAAAGATGCCCATCTTTGGCGGGCTGAAAACGTGTTCGCTGGAATCGTTGCTGGACAACGCTTGCGATGTCCATGTCTCGCGAGGCCATTACTTTTTTCGCGAAGGTGAACCCGGCGGCGCGCTTTTCGTCCTCCGCGAGGGTGCTGTCGAGGTCTTGCGAGAATGGAACGGGCAAACGGTCACCCTGGGGCGCTTGGGCCAAGGCGATTGCTTTGGCGAAATGGCGTTGGTGGACTTTCGGCCGCGCAGTGCGTCGGTGCGCGCCGTCAAGGATTGTCACGGAATGAAACTCTCACTCGACGCGCTTCGCTCGCTATATGCGAACGATCTTGAACAGTACGCGATGATCATGATGAACATGGGTCGCGAAGTCAGCCGGCGTCTGCGGACGGCCGATGACCGTATTTTGGAACTGCAACAATCGCAGTCGTGATGCTAGAGAGACCGCCTGTGCGATTTCGCATCGTCGCTTAGCTATTCCGTCCGAGTCACAGGTATTGCCTCCGGGGCACAGCTGCGGGTGAAAGTAATGCGACGGAAATTCAGTTCCCGATCACGGTCAGTGCCCGCGATCACGGTCAGTGCCCGCGATCTGGGTTAGTGCCCGCGATCTAGGTTAGTGCCCGCGATCAGGGGAGTACCTGTGAACGGTAACGCCCACGATCGCCCGTCCGTTCTATTTCTTTTTCGAGCCGGGACGTTTTCGTTTGTTCGGCTTGGCGATGGGTTCTTCCGGCGGCGCGATTTGGTCGCGAATTCGATCGGCGATCGATGACGATTTCTTCGCCGCAACGGAACCATCGGCATTCACTGCCCCGTCGACGGTATTCAGATCAAAGTGCTTTCCGCTGGGCAACGTTTTCTTGACCAGGATGCGTTCGCAGATGCCCCACAGACTGCTGGTGATGAAATACAAACACAAACCGGCCGGCACGCGAAAGAAGAACAAGCCCATCATCAGCGTCATGACGTTCATCATCTTTTGCGTCATTCGCGTTTGTTCATCCGTCGCAGGCGGCATGAACAATTTTTGTTGAGTCAGAAACAGCACGACGACCAACACGGGCAGGATGTTGAAATACGGGCCGAGCCAGCCTGTGCCGCGGCCGGACAGATAATCCCAAAGCCAATCGCCCCAGAAGGTAAACATGTCGGGGCCGGCAAGGTTCGACGCCCACTGAGTAGCCGAGGACACCGCTTCCTGACGCAATTCGATGTCGACCGAGAGGGCTCGGTACAGACCGATGAAGATTGGCAATTGCAGGAACATCGGCAAGCAACCCGCCATCGGATTGAAACCAACGCGTTTTTGCAGTTCGCGCTGAGCTTTCAAGCGGCCTTCCATGTCGTCTTTGTACTGGTCGGCAATCTTCTTAAGCTCGGGTGCCAATTCTTGCATCCGCTGTGCGTTGATCGCTGCCTTTCGGCTGAGCGGGAACATGGCACCACGGACCAGCAGTGTTAGCAGCACAATCGCGACCGCGTAGTTCTGCACAATGTTGTGTAAGAAATGCAGCAGCGAGCCGAGCAGTTTTGCGAATGGTGCGAACCAGCCGTAGTAAACAAAGTCGCTGATGCCGTAACGCCCCAGCAGTTCCGGCTGTTTCGGGCCGGCGAACATCCGCAATTCTTGTCGGATCGATGCGCCTGGCGGAACTTCCTGGCTGATGCTGTCCAAATAGAACGACACGTTGACCGCGCGTTCTTTGTGTTTCTTGATTTCCGTTGGGTTGGCGACCAAGTCGGCTGCTGCACGACGAAACGTTGTCATGCTGGTTTGGTCACCGGGCGGCAGATAAGCGACACAGAAGTACTGCGCGTCGACACCGATATAGCTAAGCTTACGAGCATTCGCGTCACCATCGGCGGCGAAAATTGCTTGATCGGCATCTTCGGTCTGATTCTTCTCTCGCTTGAGCAGGTCATAACCGCTGATCAAGACATGATTATCCGCAGCGGTTTTGTAGATGATGTCACGTGCCGCGGCGCCGCTGAAGTTGGGGCTGATTTTGTTGCTGTACCACCAGCCCTCGAGCGTCAATCCGTTGGCGCCTTCGAGTCGATAGGCCAATTGTTGTGGTTCCTCGGAGAGGTTTTCCACTTGAACGGCCATGTCGATCGCGTAGCTGCCGGGATTCAGCGTGTAGCTGCGTCGCAGGCGAACCGGTCCGCCACCGACGGCCTTCATTTCAGTCTCGGAAAGCTCGACGGAAAACTCTGCGGTTTCTGATTCGCCTTGCCGTTGGCGCTTGAAGTCCCAAACCAATTCGGTCGGGTTCGGAATCCCACTGATCGATTTTTCGCCGACCAAGATGCCTTTCCGATTCACTTGACCGAGTGTCATCAGGCAAGACAGGTGCGAAAGGTTGCCCGCGATTTGATCAGGGCCTCCGTCTCGTGCAAGTCGGATCAGATCCAGCGGATGCTCGGTCAGCGTTGCGGTCAGTGTCAGCGGTTTCGAATTGCCTGACGGCGGTTGACCCTTGTTGCCGCGTAGCAGTTCGACGGAAACTTGATCGCCCGGCTTGGTTTCTTCGAGGGCACGCAGGATGTCATCACGCGTGGTCACGGGCGTATCGTTGACGCTCAGGATGATGTCGCCGACACGGATACCGTTGTCGGCGTCATTATCCGACGATGTGGCGGTTGACGCCGGTGTTCCTGGGCCGACCACGTTGACGGTGACGCCATCGATCGTCTTGGCAGGCTCGCCGGCAAAGTAGCCTAAATATCCGTTGCGAACATCGACGCGGCGATACTTGAATCGCCCTTTCTCATCTCGTTCGGTCAGCTCGATCCGTTCCACGGCTCCACCCCGACTGTTCAGGGTGACCATCATCAATTGGTTCGACGCCGGATCCATCGAACCCAGGACGAATCGTTCTGGTTCGTCCGGACGCTGTGCCGCGACGGCGTCTTCTTCTGCGGGTTCGGTATCGGCACCTTCGGCGGCGCCTGAGTCATCTAGCAGTGACGGTCCGCCATCGAGCATGGCGGCAGCTTGTTCGGCCGCAGCGTCTTTTCTTACCGGAGCACCGACGGGAGGCACCGGCGGACCGAACATGGCCCGCATGCTGATATAGAAGAATAGAAACGCCGTCGACGCGACAACAAACGTAAGCAGACGACGTTCCACAATTGATCCGATTCGAAAGAGTTCTGTTGACTGCGGCGTTCGCCAGACCATCCGGCACCGCTTTTGTGACTTGCCCGATGGTCATGGGGCTTGCCGGCAACGGGGTGCTCGCCCGGCGAGCGGCGTTCGGGCCCCGAAAGCAGCGAAACGGCTGCCGCAAGTTGGGCTGTAAATCGATATTCTGCCGATCGAGGCAATTCTTGGGAAGGTGAAGTGCCCACACGCGGGCCAAATCATCCGATTCAGAGTGCCGGATCAGTTAAATTCGGCCCAGCCAGAATCACAAACGACTCAGGAACACGGCGAATCGAGGCGGCGATGCCCGTTCGAATCACCGCCCGCCAGCCAAGTTGGCGTTCACCAACCAGGTTTGCGTCCGCCCGCCAAGTTGACACCGGCCGGCCAAGTTTGCCGTCGCGAGGCAGTTTTAGGCACTGCCTCGCCCCATGCGACGCCCATTCGATGGATACTTTGGCTGAATTCACGTCCTAGGGACGTGTTGCAACTTCCAGCGGTGGCAGCACACCAAGGTAGGCCATCAGATCGCTGATTTGCTGCAGCGACAAATCGTCCAGCCCTCCGCTAGGCATGATGCTGTGCGTGCTGGGCAAGATTTGGTCGATGTCCGATGGTTCAACGCGAGTGATATTGTTGTTCGCATCTCGAATCGCCAATGTTCCATCGCTCTCTTCGCTGGTCATGCCGATCAAAACGCGTCCATCGAGCGTCAGCACTTTCTTGCTGGCGTACTGGCTGCTGACCACGTGACCGGGATACAGGATTGATTCCAAGATCTCGCGCTTGGTGAATCGCCGTGCCAGAGTCGACAGGTCGGGACCGATCGATTGGCCGTTGCCGCCATAGCGGTGACAGTCAGCACATTTGGCGTTGGCGAAAACTTGACGTCCGCTCGACGGGTCGCCGAATCGTCCTTTGTCGCTTTCCAGGTAATTGACCAACTGGTCGAAATCCCAGCGAGACTCGTCGGCTTGAGGCGGAACGGCGGCTGGTCGGTCCGGGTAGGTCTTGGCGTACCAGCGTTGCCAGGGAGCCATGCTTTTCGCGCCGCCTTCGGGACGCGTCATGCCGGTCCAGTGTTCCAGCAGTTTTTCAAAGTTTTCGAACGACGCTCCGCTTTCATGGGCTCGCACGCCCGAGAGGATCAGCTGGCGAATTGCCATCGGATCATCGGTTGCGACGGGAACCGTTTGCAACGCCTTGACGACTTCTTCGGCGGCCTCGTCCTCGAGGATATTCAGGCTGCGTACCAGGTAGTCCCAGTTTTCGCCGTCGGGCCGCACCGACAAAGCCATCGCAATGACCGAACGTCGCTCTGGTTCTCGGCGCCAAAGGGCACGCAGGTATTCTGCGGATTCAGCTTTCTCGGACGTCGCCAGCATTGCAATGATGCCTGTTCGCAGCCGACGCTGGACGTCACCCGGGCGCGGATCCGCGACGACTTTCTTGTCCAGCTCGATCAAGATGTCCGCCGTATCGTCGTCGATCGGTCGCGGCAATTTATAGATCGCCGCCAAAGCCGCGTTCCGCCATACGTCGCCTTGTTCCAGAATCGCGATCACATCTTCATCCGAAAGTGACTTGGCAAAATCTCGCGTCACGTTTGTCATGTACAGCGACAATGCACCTTGATCGGCATTGCTGGCGATGTTTTCATAAAACTTGAGAATGCGGAAACGCTGTGCGGCGTTCCAGTCGTGCGAAATGAACTGCAAGCACATTGCCACCAACACGCGTTCAATTTCGGGGGCGTCGGATTCGACATACTGCAGGGCACGCTCGGCGACTCCGTCGGCTTGCAGGTATGCGGCCAGTCGAATCAATTCGCGGTTCATGCGCAGTTCGCCTGCGGGAAACTCTTCGGCGATTTGCACGCCCAGTTGTGCGACCTTGCTAGGTTCGATTTTACCTCGGTGCAATGCGACCTGGCACAGTCGCAGGACGTCGGTGAAGTCGGCATCGCTGAGGAATCCAGTCATCATTTCGCTGGAACGCTGCAGGACTTGCAAGGCCGTCGCTTCGGTTGGATCGGCGTTGATCAGAGCCAGCATTCCCAAAATCGCGATACGTGTATCGACCGAGTTCAGTACTTCATCGCGATACGAATCGATTGGCATACGTTCTAAGACGCGTCGTCCCAAGAAGGCGAGCGTCCGGTTGTCTTCGCCCAGCAATGGAAGCACGTTGTGTGTGTTTTTGGGCAAGCGGCCGCTGCGCAAGATCGATTCGCAGGCGGCACGTTTGACGCGAGCGTCGTTGTCGCCGAGCATCTCTTCCAGACGCTCTTCGCTCTTGTCGCTCGGATTCAAACCCAGCATCGATGCGGCACGAGCTCGGACTTGTTCGCTCGGCGTCCGGCTAAGTTCCAACAACAGTTCTTCGCTGGGGATCGGTCCGAATAACTGCATCAGGTCCATGGCCCGAACGCGATAGTGTGACGGGTTGTCATTGCTGTAGGCGACGCCCGCGACTAACTGCGGCCATTCGTTGCCAAGCTTGCGTTTGATCGATGCAACTTCTTGGCGGGCCCAAGCCGATTCAAGCTGGGGCTGACGAATCGCCGCGGCGATTCCGGTGCCCAAGTTCTTCATTCGTTCGGGGATTTCGCCTTTGTAGATCACGCGATAGACGCCGCCAGCGGTTCCGCGTCCACCGGTGCAAAAGTACAACGCCCCGTCAGGTCCGACATCCAAGTCGGTGACGTTCAACGGCTGGCCTTGCAGAAAGACTTCGCTATCGGCGATGTATCCGGCACCTTGCGGCTTGACGCGCACGTTCAGGATGCGGCCTTCGGACCAATCGGCCATGAACATGGTGCCGTGGTATCGCACAGGGAACATGTAATGTTCGTAGCAAACGCCGCCGGTCGGACTTCCGCGTCCGGTGTCCAACAGATCGGGCAGTCGGTCGACATAATATTCTGGCCATTTGGCCCATCCGGTTCGCCAACCGAATTCGCCGGCTTCGGTCACATCAAACAATGCGGTCGGCCGGTACCATGCGGTGTTCACGTCGGCTTCCATATCTGCATCGTGGACGAACATGCCGCCGCTGGGATGGAAGACAATGTCATATGCGTTTCGTAGACCGCCAGCAACGCGTTCGATCACGCTGCCGTCGGCGTTCGTGCGGACGATCGTTCCGCCGGGCGCTTTGATGCCGCGGCCATGTCCGCCCGGATCTTCGTACCGCGGAAGCAGGTCGCCTTCGTAGACGTCTCGCAGCGTTTGGCCGTCGCCGGTCTTGCCAATCGGTTGCACGTGGCTGCCGCAAGCGATGTAAATCATGCCGTCGGGGCCGAGACGTAATCCGTGCGGACCGTGTTCGCCGGGAGTGCCTTTGAATTTGACGATTGCTCGTACTTTTTCCAGCGTTCCGTTGCGGTCCTCATCGCTGAGTCGATAGAGCGCGGTTCCCTCGGGGCCTTCGCCGGTGGCAAAAACTTCGCCGTTGAGCGCCAGCAGTCCTTGCACCGATTTGACTTCTTCGCAGTACACACGAACGTGCTCGGGAATACCGTCTTTGTCTTTGTCAAAAACCAATTTCAGTGGGCCGTTTTCTTCGGCCAAGATCATGTGGCCAAACTCGTTGAAGGCCATCGCGATTACCGAGCCGACTTTCTCGTCATTCAAGACGCGTTGGACACCAAAGCCGCGTTGAATTTGAAATCGTTCGCGTTGTTCTGTGGGGGTGGCAGAGGCGACCGTTTCATCGCGGTCCCAAGGAGCCGTGTCGCCTAGTTCGCCGAACGACTGTGCGGCGCCCCAAAGTCGATCGTTAAAGACCGCCGTATTCCACAGTGCGATGTCGTCGGTGCTCGTGCGCCACGACGGATCGCTGCTAAAGGTGAACCACTTGTCTTGATTTCCGGGGCGAATCGAAACGCGTGCGGCCAACGCTGCGGTGTTGCCATGTGTGTTCACGACTTTGACGGCGACGACGTTTCGTCCGACTTCCAACTGGTCGCTGACGTCGTATTCGTCCATCTCGCGCGGCGATCCTCCGCGCCCGATCAAGGTGCCGTTGATGTACAGTTCGTATTCGTCGTCGGCGGCGATTTCAATCCGGCCTTCTCCCGCGACGCGAAGGTTGATCGGTTTGCGGAAATAGCATGCTTCACCCACCGCAATGGCTTCGTTCGACGCCGTCGCGGTCTCCCAAATCCACTGGGCTTCGTCAGCCCCAGCAGACGGAATTCCCATCCACATCAGCGCGGCCAAAACGGCCATCGCAAGATGCCGTTTGACATTCGGCGAATCGAATCGCGATCGCCCTGCAGCGTACCGCGAACTACACAGACGAACCGTGCGGTTAGAAATCAGGCCTTCCATGGCGTTTTCATCAATTCAGAGGGAAGCGTGTCGAATTCAGATATCGCCCGAAACTCTAGGCAGGTTCCCCGTCACGATACAAGAGCGATTTGGCAATCCAGACATGTTGCGAAGCCCGCGTGTTCTGCGGACGTCTATCGACCGACCCAACCGGCCAGAACCTCTTTGATTGCAAATCCGAATGTGATTCCTGCATCCAGATTGGGGATCAGCTGAGCCGGCGAGAGCGCGTACGACCAGCTGCCGCGAAAACAGCATGGCACCGGAGCAAATTCCAGCCCATTGGTACTGGCCAACCGCATCGCACGCGGCATGTGGAATGCGCTGGTGATCAGACCCACTTGCGACGCATTGCCCAGTTCACTCGGCGGATCGTCCAAAAAGACCTTTAGGTTTTGCATTTCCTGAGTCGTGTTCTCGCCACCGATTCGATAAATCACGCGGGCCGGTACGCCCAGCGAAAGTAAGATTTGGCGTGCGATATCCGATTGGTCATCACCGATACCGGCACGCTCGCCCGTGCAAACGATTGCCTTCGTTCGCTTCGCGTGCCAAAGCTGTGCGGCCAGCACCACTCGTTGGCCATCGCGGTTGACTTCCGGCTTGCCGCTGGGCGAGATGCCCACGCCGCCGCCGAGGACGACGACGGCATCAAAGGGGCCCGGGTCTGTTTGTTCCACCACTTCTTTTTCAATCGAGCGGATCGCCCATTGTGCCGCGTGTACGTTGAAGGCGGCCGTGATTGAGAACCAAAGCAACAGAAAGAGAAGCCCCAAGGCGATGCGCCCTTGCCGCAGGTACCAGGCTGCCCAGCCGAGAAAAAAGAACCAGATCAATGACAACGGCATGACCATGGATGTGACCGCACGAAGTGCCTCGACTGTTCCGAACTTCAGATAGGTTGCCGCCGCGATTGTGCCTGCGACCAACACGATGGCGAATAATGAGGCGAAATACGGGCGGGATGGGCGTTGATCCGGCTGGGACAAAACGGCGGAACCTGCTGAAAAACGTTTCGAATCGTGTCAGGAACGATAGGATGAAAAATACTCCCCCGCTAGAAAAATGCACCCCGGCTGCCTAATAATCATTGCATGCCGATCGACGTTTTCGTTTAACCCATCGGCCAATTTCGATTCAGCGGGAGCGATGCGATGCGGTGGCGTGGAAGAAAGCAAAGTGAAAATGTGGAAGACCGTCGCGGCGTCGGCGGACCCGCCATGGTTGGCGGCGGACTGGGATTGATGGTCATCGCATTGATCGTCGCACTGCTGGGCGGCAACCCCCAGCGTTTTCTTCAACAAGCCAAGCAGCAACAAGGCGGCGCCCCACAAGGGCAAGCAGCCGAGTTGACCCCACAGCAGATCGAGGAAGGCGAATTCGCCAAGACAGTCCTCGCCGATACCGAAGAGGTATGGACGAAAATCTTTGCGCAAAACGGCAAGACGTACAAGAAACCGACGATGGTCTTGTTCACCGATCGAGTGAAATCGGCCTGTGGAATGGCCAGTTCGGCGGCGGGCCCCTTTTATTGTCCCGCCGACCAGAAAGTCTATTTGGATACATCCTTCTTTCAGCAGCTTTCCGAGCAAATGGGCGCCCCGGGCGATTTTGCTCACGCTTACGTGATCGCCCATGAAGTCGGCCACCATGTTCAGAATCTGCTTGGATACACCAATCACGTCGAAAATATCCGACGCACACGCAGCACCGAGGAAGCCAATGAGGCGTCGGTCCGCTTAGAGTTGCAAGCTGATTTCTTGGCCGGTTGCACGTTCCATCATGCGCAGCGTACCAACAACATCTTGGAACCCGGCGACGTCGAGGAGGGACTGCGAGCCGCCGCGGCGATCGGCGACGATGTGCTGCAGCAGCGGAGTCAAGGCTATGTTCGCCCCGAATCGTTCACGCACGGAACCAGTCAACAGCGATTGCGTTGGTTCATGAAGGGGTTGCAAACCGGCGACATGTCCCAGGGCGACACGTTTGGTACCGATGACCTGTAGCGTCGCCTTGCTCGTGTGAGACAGGCTTGCCGTCGCGTATCCAGCGCGTTCGAGCAACCGTGTGATTGTTTCGCTAGGAATTGGTTGGTTCGCTGGGAACCGGAGCCCGAGAGCGCCGGCTCGGCAAGTCAATTCCAAAGCGTTTCATTTTTCGGTAGACCGTTGCCTGGCCGACGCCCAGATGGTTTGCCGCCAACACGACGTTTCCGCCCGAGGCGGCTAGCGCCTCCAGAATGGCTTTTTTCTGGACCTGGTCCATTGGCCGCAGCGAACAAGCCGGGGGCTCTGGACTGGCGTCCTGGCTAGCGATATTCAGTGCTGCTGAAGCATGCACTTGATTCGATCGGCCTTCCAGAATCTCTTCCGGTAAGTCGTCGAATTCGATCGATCCAGAACGGTTCGTGACGCACAGTCGCTCGATGATGCATTCCAGTTGACGAATGTTTCCCGGCCAGTCGTATTCGCAAAACAAATTGATGACGGCATCGGACAAGCGAAATTCACGATCGGAGACTCGTGATTGTTGCTTGGCCAAGAAATGTTGAGCCAAGATGGGCACATCTCCAGCGCGCTGGCGTAACGGCGGAACGTTGATGGGAACAACGTTAAGTCGATAGTACAAATCCTCTCGGATTCGCCCCTCGTCCAATAGCTCCGAGCGCGTCCGGTTCGTGGCGGCTACCACGCGGACGTCGGTGTTGATGACTTCAACCGATCCAACACGATGAACGGTTCCGGCCTGCAGGAATCGCAGAAGCTTCGCTTGCAGGACGAGTGGCATCTCTCCAATTTCGTCTAGAAACAACGTTCCCTTATCGGCAGCTTCACAGCAGCCCATGGAATCGATTTCCGCGCCGGTGAAAGAACCTTTGGTATGACCAAACAAAACGCTTTCGGTTAGCGTCTCTGGCAAAGCGGCCATGTTCACCGGCACAAACGCGTTGTCCGCGCGGGGGCTCAGCTTGTGGATCTGTCTCGCGACCAGCTCTTTGCCGGTTCCTGTCTCGCCCAGGATTAGCGTTTTCGCATTTGTCCGCGCGACATCAGCAATCGTCTGCTTCATCTCGGCAACCTGCGGACTCTGTCCAATGATCCTGTATTCGTCCGTGGCATCATCGTCCAAGGTGACCACCGGTTTCTTTTGCTTTGCCGGTGAGACGCTGGACGATAGCAAGTCATCGACCAATCGCCGAAAGTGGTACAGATCCGGTGGCTTGGTAAGGAAGTCGACGGCGCCAAGTTTGATTGCTTGAACGGCCTTCTCGAGCGTACCACATCCGGTCAAGAAAACCGTTGGGATGCAAATTTGTTGTTGCGCGAGCTGCGCCAGAATTTCGATTCCGTCCCACTCACCGAATTCCAAGTCCAGGACCATCAACCCAAAGGAGTGCTTTTGAATGTTTTCCATCAACTCCATTTTATTCGAAGCTGTATGGACATCGAATTTCCAGCTGCGCAGATGCAATGCCATAAAATTTAGGGCATCAACATCGTCGTCGGCTAACAGGATCGATTTCGAGGCGGCTGGCATAGATTAATTCATTGCACCAAAAGGAAGGTTTTCAACTCAGCCGGGAACACTGAGATAACGCGACGATGTGTCTAATAGCCCGTCAATGATGTCTTTCGCTTCCCTTGTCGGTCCGTCGCTTAGTGCCTTGTGCAACTGTCTCGCACCCGCACTAACGTCTTCGAAGCCGTACATCGCCGAGGTTCCTGCAAGTTGGTGAGATAGTCGCAAGCACGTTGTGACATCTTGTTGTTGATACTTGCGGGCAATTACTTGGCAACGCGAAGTGACCGTCTTTGCGAACTGTGACGTTAATCGGTCCAACGCTGCAGACGTATTGTTTTCAAAGTCGCGAGATTCAGTTGTTAAAAAAAACATGGTCGCAATCCAAAGATGCAAAAGTTGTGTACCTGAGATGTTCCAGCGGTTTACTATCAATTCCAAACGTTTAGCAATCGCGTCTTATACTCTCGAATCTTGTGTAGTAATCGTAGATTATTTGTGTCGAATTCGATGGTCAAATGAATTAACGTCTTCGAAAACATTTACGGGATGTCGCTTCGCATCTTGTTCTTTACTAATGGTGGATGTCCCGGCATACGTTCTTGCTTAAGTCTTTTTCTGCACAGTTCGGTGCACTGGAAAGTTATGATTTTTTTTTGATTAACAATCAAAACCTAACTCCGGATAGATACGGAGCTAGCTGACAAAAGCTAGGGTCGGTTCTTCGATTCCTTTTCTGATCATCTGTTCTCTTTGCGTCGACGGTTGCCAATTCAATTGCTTGCGCGTCAGCGTGCAATCGAAGTTCGCTCGTTGCGTGCGTGATTCCCAATCGTGATAGCTCGGCAGTCGACGTTCTGGGTGTCGGATCGCCGTTTTGACGCTCCACTTCATAAGGTCCATCGCATAAAAGGACCAAATGGGTGTGGGGCGAACGTCGATCTTGGCCCCCAGCACTCGCGAAAGTTCCGCCAGATATTCTCTTGCCGATAACGTCGGTTCGGCGACGAAGTTGAAAGACCGCCCACCCACGTCGGTCGCTTTCATCGCTGCAATCAATCCATCGGCGACATCATCCACCAATACCAATGGAAGCTTGTTGTTACCGTCACCCCAGACTTGGCAAACACTGTCGCTGTTCCACATGCCGATGCCCCAGTGAAAAGGCGAGCCACCGCGACCGATCACAATTCCTGGCCGCGCGATCACCACATCCAGTCCGCTCTCGTCGTGCATCGTAAACAGCTTGTCCTCGATCACACTCTTTGACTGTGCGTACAAATTGCGGCGACGAATGCGGGCATCCAGCGGTGTCTGCTCGGTGATGACGCCGGCGTTTCGCCCGGCGTAATAGGAATCAATTGAACTGGTATAGACCAATCGTCCTCCACTTAAATCGTGACAGAGCTGTGCAATTCGCAACGATGGTGCAATGTCATCGTTCGTATAGTCAGACCAAGTTTTTCCGTTCCCCCGGGCCAAATGGAATACGCCTCGTGTGCCCTCAAGTGCATCACAAATGCTCTGTTCGCAAAGCATGTCGCCTTTGAACAGTTCCACCCCGTCGTGGCGAAGCTCGTCGGGGACATCGCCGGGTCGGCGCACGACCGCTCGAACAGGCATTCCTTTTTCGACCAGTCGCCTGATCAGTGCCCGTCCAATAAAGCCTGTTCCCCCCAGCACCAGATATTTCGGTTCGTCACCGGAATCGGTGTGGTAATTTGGCGTCGGCATCGAATGCGAGTGATCTTCTGTCTCAGATACATTGGCGGTCGCGGCGTTATCGCCGTGCAAGGATGTGTCATTCGATTCAAGATCGACTGCGGCGAAGACCCTCTCGCAGAGTTCGATGACTTTGTGTCCTTGTTCGGCGCTGACCAGATCACACTCCCGCTGTGATTCTTGGTGGGCGGCGGACGTCCCATTCCCAGTGAGCGATTGGTAGAACGCACTGACGCTGTGGCGGATGCCATCGCCATAGGGATTTCCACCATTGACCACACCAAGCTTGCCGCCAATGTATCGTCCGATTCCCGCAACGGCTTGCTTTCTAAGCGACTTTCCGCCGCTGCGCAAACGATGGTAACGATCGAAGTCCATCGAGTATGGCGTCGCGCGATCGAGGAGAAAGGTTTCGTTTTCAAAATCGCAAGTGGCTGCGCCATGAGTGCCGCGAACGTGGAGAGTGAATTCGCTAATGCCGAGCCCCAGGCTCATGCGGGCTTGAACCGCCGCGGCGCCGCATTGCAGACTGAATGCCCAGTTGCGATAAATGCTCTTTCCACCGGGAATCGTGGTCGGGTGCGTCACCAGCGCGTTGATCTGATCGACTTGCCCCAACAGTTCAACCACGGGGCTTAGCAAGTGAGGCCCAAGTTCCAGCAGTAAGTTTTGGGGTTCACGCAGCATCCAAATGTTGAACGGCCCGTGCACCAACTGTGGCAGTGGCTTATTCCAAGCGACATCCATTGCCGTGATTTTGCCGATTTCGCCGTCGCTGATCGCCTGACGGAGCTTGAGGAACGGTCGGGAAAACAGAAAGTTGTGGTTGACCAATACCTTCACATCTTTTTCGCGGGCGCGATCCGCAATTGCCTTGCATTGATCGGCGCTGACCGCCATCGGTTTTTCGAGAAAGACGTGCAACCCTTTTTCGATGCATTTCATGGTCACATCGTGGTGGTAGTCTGGCGGTACCAAGATGTGAATCGCGTCGACGTTGCTTTGCGCGATCAAGTCATCAACGGATGAATAAGCCGAATCGATTTGGAATTCTTCTGCAAGTTGATTCGCCTTTGCAATGTCGACGTCTGCAATCGCAACAAGTTCGACGCCCGGTACGCTGTGGACCGCTTGGGCATGCCACTGAGCGATATACCCAGCGCCCACGAAACCGACACGCATTTGTCTTTGTTTGTCTGCAATCATTCTTTTCGATGGCTCTAACTAGCTTCGCAAGTTGTTATTTGTATTCGATGATCCGAGTTGAACGATTTCGCATACGTGACCAGCAATATTTCCAAACGCCAACCGACTCGGGAAATTTTGCTAGGACACAATTGGTTGCATAGATCGCGGCCCATTTGCCTGGCATTCCCCGCGACAAACCACTCTTCGTTGTTTTCAGCCATAAACTGATGTAGCCGAAGAGAGCAAGAATCAAGCTGATGCCGCTGGTCACCGTGGCCAGCGCAACGCAAGCAACCGGCAACAGACATGACCAAAACAGCACTCCACGCAGCGGTTTGAAGAAATGCCGCTCGGGATATTCCCCGTGCATCGCGAAGCCTTGTGCGAATCCATGCCCGGCGCGAACGGCGCGTTTCCACCACTGAGATGCCGAGTGCATGTTTGCGTCATGCATTGTCATTTCTGCGTCGATGCGTTTTAACCGCCATCCGTTTTTGCGAAGCCGCACACAGACTTCGTCATCTTCCGCAGCGATCACGCCGTCGTCGAAACCACCGACTTCTTCAAATGCGGTGATGCGGTAAATAGCGTCGCCACCGCAGGCTCGCGTTTCACCAATCGAGGTGTCCCACTCGATATCGCATATGCGATTAAACACGCTAGCGTCCGGGAACTTTTCCCGCCGGCGACCGCAGGCTGCCGCTAACTTCGGATCGCGATCGAGTGTCTCACAACCGGTTTGCAACCAACCTTCGGCTAGTTCGCAATCGCCATCAATGAATTGGACGTATTCAATTTCCTGGCCGATGGGTAATTCCCGCAATCGTTGAAAGCCCGCGTTTCGGCCGCGGGCAGCTGAGAAGGGGCGCGACATATCCAGACGAACGACATCGGCGCCGATGTTTTGTGCCATCTGGACGCTATCGTCCGACGATCCCGAATCAACGTAGATCACGCACGGGGCATCCCGAATGGCGGAACGGAGGCACGCATCTAAACGGGCACCTTCATTTCTTCCGATGGCGACGACTGCGACTTTCATTGCAAGATTTCAACCTCGAACAAGGACAACATGGTGTGATTGCTGGCAATTCACGTGCCGATCACGGATCCACCTCGTTATGGGGGCCATGCGCCCGTTAGGGTTCGGCAAGGTGGGGAAGCTCGGATCCTGGTCTCAATCGTGTTTATCAAAGTGATAAAGCGATGTGGCCGACGCACAATTTATGAGCACCAATCCACCCAACCGGGCTGATGAGAATTCGAAATCTCCCGTGCCTCGCATCGTTCTGTGGACCGGTGACTTTCGCTTTGCTTGGGTGGTGACCGCCTACAGAATCGGTACCGATGGACCGGCCGAGCTTGACCGCCCGATCATCCTGGGTCGGTCGAGCATGATCGAGCGACGCGGCGAAGCGTTGTTGGCCAAGATATAGCGTTGCTGGCCAAGATGCTGAGCTTCGGCAGAGCCCAGAGGCAAGCCCGTCAGGGTGACGATGCCCTATAACCGAGCATCGGACCCCTTGGAAGAAACGGTCACGGTTGCGGTACTGTTTGCCGGTTCCCCAGTCCCGTGTTGTCGCTCGTTCTTGGCGAATGCTTGATCGCGATTGTTAAACAGAAAGTTGCCGACCAATCCAAAGCGATGACCGGCGGCACCCTCGCGAAAATCGATAATGATTCGATCTAATTCGTGCCAATTCAGCGTCAACGTTTTGGCAATTCTTGACTCGCTGGAAATCTCGCGGGTTTCCGTCGATCCGTCCACAAAATGGCCGGTAACCGTCGCGTCAAAGACCGCCCAGGGTTCACTCGCGGTCGCTGCATAGTCGAATGAGTTAATGCTGAATGCTTGGTTGTCTTCGCGAAGGACAATGAGATTTCTCATGTAGTCGAGTGATCTCAGCATTTGTCCACTGACTTCGTCATCCCCGCCGACGATGACGAGACTACGTTGCTGTCCAGGGCCATCGTCCTGAAATCTAAATCCCGAACACACAACGCTCGATTCGATCTCGACCCCTTCGTCATCCGATCCTTTGGAACCAGATGGCACCAAGTTCGCGAAATTGATTCGAGTGTCTGTTGGCTCGTCGTTGTCGATCAACCGCACGAGGGACACGATGGAGTCGTCGATCTCATACTCGCCATCACAACTCTCGAGGCTGATTTGCAACGTCTCCTCGAGCTCAACCAGATAGTCGTCACGTACCTGAATTGCGACGTCTACGAATGTCTGCCCGGCCGGAATCACTACCATCGATGATGCCTCTAGCATGACCAAATCTTGGGGTGAAGCCGACCCTGCGGTCGCAAATTCGACTTGCACATCTTGCGGCGAGATGGAGCCAAGAGAAACTCGAAACGCCGGCGCGGTAGAACCTTCTTTCAGCTTGGCAATTAGCGAAGTCACGATAACCGAATGGGGCGATTGAGATTTTATCTTCTCTAGGCTTGCCGCCATCGCTTTCGCGTTGTCTTGTTCAAACGATTCGCTGTTTGAGCATCCACAGGGTGCCAATACCAATGCAGTAAGAATGCATGGCAAGACAGCAGCCGGTAGGCCGCCGAACGGCAAAAAATGTATGAAGTGGGAAACAGAATTCGGAAACTGTCGGGACTCACAGACCACAGCCGGACCAACCACATCATTACGGGGAAACAACTGCACGAAAATCTCCGAAAACACTTACAGGTACGACCTCGGGAGGCAGCACGCATCGTTCGAATATGTTCTGAAAGCTAAGCACTGTCTTGTTATCGTGTGGCCTCAACGCATGAGCGATCGGGTACGTCGCGGTGCCTGGACCATAGGCTATTGGCTTCCCGAAATACGACATTCAGACAATGACGGGACTGTGCTTCGCTGAAATGAGCGTCAATACATGTGCTCGTCTTTGATGAAGAACACCTCGCATGGTCCATTGCTCTTGGATCCAATCTGGACGGACTGCTTGCGAGAAATGAAGAAGCAAGTCATGTGCCAAGTCCCATCGCACAGGACGATATCTGCTATGAGGACATGTTCGCACCGTGGTACCCCGGCGCGGTGTCCGTCAAGCTAACTTGCGATGTTGAACGAGAGTCAACATGCGAGAGGGTGATCAGCAATCTGCGATTGCATTCAGCCCGCCAGCGACTTGAACGTCCAAGAATTGACGATTTCGTTATCGTCGTTTCTTCACTGCAATGTGATGCACCGCAGTCGAAGCGAGGCTCGCAGTGGATCATGGGCGGACAAATTCCAAAGCATTCTAATGATCCGCATGAATCGGATTCGGCAGGAAATGCGTTAGTTTGGTCGCTCAAGACTTGTTGGAATTATCACGATCGACTCGTTGAGATTATCACAATGAAAGTCGGCCGCGGCATCGTCAATGTCGAATGTGAGAAAACGTCGTCGGCTTCAGGTCCGGCTCAATGCCCGCCAACGGTCGATCCGTTTCGCTGGCGAGAACTTGAAGCGTTTGTTCGATTTCCGACAACAGCTCTGTGGCAACGTCCGTACTTCGAAAATCCGTACTTTGATAAAGCAACTGTTCAAACGTCGATGTCTCAGCCTGTGACGGTGACTCACTGCGCCCCCGATCAAACGTTAAAACCGGCGGCAATAAATCATCATGCGATCCGGGATCGTTGCCGTCGGTTTTGCCTTGAATCGCTTGAGGCAATGGCAAGGCTGGCGCATCTTCACTTGCGAAAACAAAATTACCCACCATTCCATAGCGATGACCTCGCGTCCCATCACAAAAGTCAATGACGATGCGATCAAGCTGGTTCCAGTTGAGGGACGCAGTTGTTGATTTCTTCGTATCGCCAAGGACCGTTACCGTGCGGGTTGATCCATCGATAAAAAAACCGGTTACGATCGCGTCGAATTCTTCCCACGTTTGGTCGCCGGTCGCGGCATAATCGAAAGATGCCATGTCAAAGGCGGCACCGTCGACACGATAGACCAGAATACTTCTCAAATAGTCTTTCGATCGCAACATCGGCGTATCAAAACCGCCTCCGACGCCAAAGACAAATAGATCACGCTGCATCCCAGGGCCGCTATCTTCAAATACAAATTGCGAGTCGACGATGCGCCGGCCAACCGCGACGCCTTGAGAACCGTCAGGGGCAATGCCAGTAAAGTCCACAACCGTGCGCGAAGCTTGGTCGTTGTCGATGAGTCCAATCGACGCCGTGGCTGGGGTCCCTCGTTGGTAGCCTGTTCCGCTGGCGATGCTGAATACGAGTGACTCAGTGGACTCCGCCAGGTCATCGTCGATGGTGATGATCGGCACGTCGACATACGATGCGCCTGCGGCAATGGTCACGCTTCCACTAAGCGATGTGCTAATGTCACCGTCAGAAACGTCACCATTAATGCGGTAGTTAATCTGAACGGGGGCTAATGCAGGTTCGCCCAATGACAGGCGAAAGGCATCTGCGGTCGCCCCCTCATTAATCGAATTCAACAGCGCATCGACGGTCACGATCGGCAGCACTGGCACATCGGGGCCGCTGGCGAAAACAAAATTACCAACCATCCCATAGCGGTGCCCCGCCGGACCGTCTCGAAAATCAATCACGATTTTTTCGACACCTTGCCAGCGGAGAGTTAGCGTTTGTGATGCTTGCGATTGGCTGGCGATCTGCAACTCACTTGACGTGCCGTCGGCAAAGTGACCGGTCACTGTCGCATCGAACTCGCCCCAAAACTCGTTGTTGGTCGCCGCAAAATCGAACGATGTGATATCGAACGCGGCCCCGTCTTCTCGATAAACGCTGATATTCCGCAGATAATCCTTCGACCGCAACATCGGCGAGTCGAAGCCGCTGGCAGTGCCAAACAAATAGAGGTCCCGCGTTTGACCGGGGCCGCCATCGCGGAATACGAATCCAGAGTCAACGAGGGTCGGCGACACAGGAATCCCACTCGCGTCGCCAGGAGCAATGGTTCGAAAGTCCACAACCGTTTGTGGTGGCTGATCGTTGTCCAAAACATTTAAACTTGCGAACGCGGGATTTCCAACGACATACCCGTTGGCGCTGACGATCTCTAGCATCAGCAACTCCGTTGGTTCGGACACGATGTCGTCGATGATCTCCAGTGGTACATTCCACGACGTTTGTCCGGCTGGGATCGTGATCGTACCGACAAGAGCGGACGACAAGTCGTCTTGCTGCACATCGCCAGAGATCCTGTAACTGACGTCGGTTTCCGATGGTGTAGGTTCGCTAAAGGACAAGCGAAACGCGTCTGCGGTGACGCCTTCGGCAATGGACGCGACCAGCTCGGTCACAGCAATGGTTGCCGGAGGCCGTTCGTCGTTGTCCACGACAAGTAACGTGGAAACCGATGCCGCGCCCAGTCGGTAACCTGTGCCACGGTCAAGACTGATGCTTAGTGTTTCTGGGGGCTCAAATTCCGTGTCATCGATGAGCTGGATCGGTACATCGGCGAATAAATCGCCGGCAGGAATCGAAATTTCCCAGACCAAAGGATTGGTTAGATCGGCACCGGATACATCACCGCCGATGTTGTAACGAACAAGGGTGTCTCGATCCGCAGCCGACGACAAGGACACGCGGAAGGCATCCGCCGTCGCGCCTTCGACCATCGTCGTGACCAAGCCTGCGATGGTGGCTTCGGGGATTGGATTCGGATTTGGCCCAAGAATGGAATCATTCTTTAGTTCAAAGTTACTGAACCGCACCGTATCACCGTTATTCGACCAATCCGACCATAGGCCAACAATCAAGAAATCGAATCCTGTACCGAGATCTAGATCGACACTGACCGATTCGGGTGCTGGTCCCGTTGTTGGCAGATTGTCAACTTCATAGAGTTCTGTCATGGACGTGTCGCAAGTCAGGCATGAAAGCTCTGGCAACTTGTAGTCGCTGAATCTGTATTGGGATCCATTGATTCCGTAGACACGGATGTCAGTATTGTTCGCGCGTCCGTTGCCGTCGATATTGACAAAGTCGAACTGAAAATTCTGAATGTCTTGATGCGTCGCCATGTCACGAACCACAAAGTAGGCGCCGGGGTCGCCTCCGTTGGAGTTTGCGACGATTGCACCTAGCCCAGCATCGAAGCTCCAGTCTTGCGCACCGAAATACCAACCATCGCCCCAGTGTCCCGTAACCTGCGAGCTGCCCTCGGATTCGACCTTGATCGGTGCCGAAAAGTCGCCATTTCCAGGCGCGAACAGGTCAACAATCGGAGTCCAGATGACGTCCACGGATTTGGCGGATGATGCGACGGCACCCTGACGATCGAACACGAATAGCTGCACCGGGTAAGTGCCCACGGATGAAAAGCGATGCGTGATCACTTCGCCCCAGCGGTCGATGATGCCATCGGCATCAAGGTCCCAGCCGAACGCGGCAAGATCGTTGGAAAAACCATCGCTCCACTGGATTGAGCTGTCCGGATCATTCGACAGGCTTGCGTCGAATCGAACGACCGTCTCGCTGATGACCTCCGCGGTGAAACGGGCTTCCGGTGCGACGTTGCCCGGGGGCGGAACAATGACGGATGCTTGATCGAGCTGCGTCGACGGCGTGAATGGAGGGTTATCGACAATCAGTGGTGCACCGGAAGGGTTCCCGGTGCGTCCGTCGGCCGCGGCAAACGCCACCGTGTGATTGGCTAAGTAGGTTTTCGATACTTTCGTTGCGCCGATCGGAGGCTCGGCACCGATGTTCAATCCCTGGCCACCGGTTTGTCCGAGGGTGATGCCGTAATAAAAACCTTCGAACGATGAATTTTCGATTTCAATAAGCCGGCTATTCTTCATTTGGAACAGTCCGAACCCATCGATGACATCAAACTCGGCTCGCGGTCCGACGGGAATTGGATCATCAAGGTCGCCCAGCATGACGACCTCTGTGATGACCGTGCGCGATGCATAGTTGATACCGATTCCATACCCAAATAGGTTCCATCCGGTCATTTGCTCGATCACACTTTTTTGACCGTGCCCGATTCCGTACTCGTCGGCGCCCGTATCATCGCGCAGAGCACCGGCAAGTTCGAGAGCTCCCAGGCTATTGCTTGCCGCGTTGTTGGAAAAGTCTTCGACGGGAACTTTCCAAGCTTCAATCACTTCGTCGGAAACAAGCGACTGCATTTCGGGGCTCAAGTTGCCCCAAGGGATATCAGCGAGAAAGGTCTTCTGGTCTAAGCGACCCCAGATGAAATAAGCGGCACTGGCATGGCTGACGGCGATATTGTCATTCGATCCGTTTGCGGTGTAGGGCGATTCGAACCAGAAACCATGACCAGCGAAACCGCGATCACGTGTTCCTTCGCGCTCGTGAGGCTTCTCGCCGCCGAGACTTCCGCCGGAAGACTTGATCGCCACATTTCGATCGAACTGAACGACTTCGTTGCCGTCTTCGGCAACAAAGTGTGCGCCGACGATATCGAATGACACGTTGTCTCGCACGAGCGCGCGGCTGTCGTGGACCACCACGCCCCAACCCGGCGAGTCCCAGATTGCGTTGCCGTTCACTTCGGCTTCGTCCGCGCCGACATCATCCGCGCCGTTTCGGTGCAGGTGCAACGAATATCGACCGCGCGGGTTGGTGCCTGTTCCCGGGATCAGGCCGTTCGGGCCAAACGCAGGATCATCGACGACGGCGGATTTGTCCGACCTGCCTAGGCCATAGAATCCGGCGCCATTGATGCTCACGTCCTTTGACCCGAGCATGACGTGGCCGCGCGATTGATTTAGAAAGCCAGGGGATTGCCAGTCTTCCGATTCAAACACGACATTGCGAGAAAGGTTGATGACCACGATTTTGATCGCATCACCGCTGGCATCCAGGCGGGGCGGAGCGGCATGAGTGAATCGCAGTGTGTCGGATGCTGTACCGTCATCTCGCTGGAATCGGATTTCGGAATTCGCACGATCAATCGCGGTGATAAGGATGACTTCGTCCTGGAATACGCTGTTGTCATCGTGGTCGCCGTCGGGGTCAAAGTCTGTCCCGGATATGACCAAACGGTCGTTGACTCGCCAGTCCTCTGGGATCGTGTCGATGCTTAGGACATTGCTTCCCGCCGCATGGTCACCGGAAAGAAACGCGGCGCCTGTTTTCGGGTCACCCCAAATACTTACCGAGCCCGTTCCGATCATACCGCGAGAGAGAGCGTTGGGATCCCAGGATCGATCGATCGGTTGATTAGCGCCCTCGGGCGAAGTAAAGACGATCTTGACGTCCACGTCCGAGCTTACCGGTGACAGTTCGCTGCCGACTTCAAACCGGCCGACACTAGTGTTCACAATCGTGTCGACAACCAGGGTGGTGGGTTGGGTCCCAGGAATTTGCAGCGTGCCGTCGATACGCAGCGTCCGCAATCGCTCGGTTCGGACTCCGTCAAGCGTTACCAAGTGGTCTGGCGAGATTTGAACGTTTTCGCCTTCGGTCGGAACCCGTCCACTGTTCCAGATGGTTGGATCGGACCAAGAACCGCTTGCGACGGTGGCGGCATCAACGTTGTCCAATGGGACCAGCGCCATGGCGGCGGCCCGTTCGGCAAGTAGCGTCGGATCGATTTCGCTCGGGCTTGCCATCGCAGCGGTTGGGCTTTCCATCGATGCCAGCGGGCTTACGGTTTCCAAACTAGCAGCAGGATTCGCAAGGTCGCTGGCGTTGAGAAGAAACCGTGGTTCGAGGCGTTCAGACGTGAGGCGACGGACGACACGATAAATCGCATTCCTATGGCGGCAACGATTCGTTTTCTTGTCCTTTTGTCCCGCCATCTGCCGGGACAATAAACCGAAAGTTTGTATCAACTGCATGGCGTCCGAGCTCCGTTACCAAAGACGAGTCGAGGGGCATGCCGACGAACACGCATCACATCGGAGAATAGTTTGAGACGAGTTCCTGGCACTCGATCGCAACACAGCTAGCGCGGGATTGACGCGCTCGCTCGCTTGTTGCGATCGGAAACGAATTGACATTTCCGCCTAAACAATTTCAAAGCATTCGAGCTTTGCGGCAAAACGATCACCGGCACCAGGCTGTGCGTAGCAATCATCTAGAGAAAAGCTCAAGGGTCCCGAGAGGAGACGTGGGGTGTGAAACGGAGCACTCAAGCATGCAAAAGTTTCCAGGCGTTGAATCAGCCAACTGTGAATTCCACAAAACCTTTTCACCGCAACGCTTCGGCCCAGAACCATGTTAGAACTTTCACGTGCGTTGGCTCAACCCCTTTTAAAGAATTGTCGACACGCAATGTCGATTCCGTGTCGACATGCTCGTTGAGCGTGGGTATTTCATTTTGAGTCGATCGACGATTTGCGGATTCGATCAGCATTGCGATGTTCCGCTGGTGTTGGCTTGTTCAGATGAAAACACGTTGCGATCGCGCATAAAAAAAGCGGCTTAACATTAACGCGACAATTGGTTTTTGAACGCGCCGGATCGAATGATAAATATTCGGCCGTTTTATCATTTTGGAAATCGAGCGTGAATCGAAAGCGTGCGCGATCGGTGTCCGGCAAACTTGATTGCGATGTTCATCCAAGTCAACGAATGAATCCATTTCGCCTAAGGTAATCCTGTTTTAATTTAGGGCGAGGCGGCTTGCCTCAGCGTAAGCTACGGGACGAGATTCTGCATCGAAAAATTTTCAATGTCCTGCACAATGTATTGTCGTTTAGGATCACTAGAATTGATGCGCCAGGATGAGGCCTCCCATGTTTTGCGGCCCCACAGAACGCCTGTGAAGTAAGACCTAGAATGATTCGTTGAGTTTCTTGCTTTGATGAAACCGAAACACGTTTTAATGCTGCTTTGCCTTTTAGCGCTGAAGGGTTTTGTCTGGACACAGACGACGCCGAAAGAGAAGCGAAAGGTGACGGCAGCGAAACATGTAGCCGGCTCTTTTCACGCCACAGTGTTCCTTCGCAAGCACTGTCTTGCGTGTCATGGGAAGGGCAACGAGTCAGGCGAACTGAGACTCGATACGCTTTCGATGGACTTTCAAAGCCCACGAGTCGTTTCGACATGGACCGAGGTGCTCGGCGCGGTTAACGGACACGAAATGCCGCCGTCGGATCAGCCGCAACCGCCCCCGGGCGACGTAGCGCGATTCGTACAGTGGCTCGAAAGCGAGATTGCGCGCAGCGAATTACTGCGTCGCTCAAGTCGTGTGGTGCTTCGAAGGATCAATCGGGCCGAATACGACAACACCATTCGCGACCTCATTGGTGTCGATTTGTCACTGTCATCGTTCTTCCCGGAGGATACTTCGGCGGGCGGCTTTGACAATGTTGGTGACGCTCTGACAATGTCGCCACTACAAATGGAGCTTTACTATACAGCTGCGAGAGAGATCTTAGATCACGCATTGATTGACGCCGATTGGATTGACGGTCGTTTGTCCTACCCCGCACCGCCAAAGCAAATCCGATGGCGATTTGAACCGGAAGAAAACACCGAAGGCATGGATAAGCACCGCGTTTCGCGGGGTGGGCAAATCATGTTGCTCAATCGAGGTGATAATGCCGTCGAAAATGGTTTCACTCGCATTCATCACGACGCTTGGAATCGTTGGCTGGGCATTCGCCCATTTGAGGTCCCCGAGCAAGGTGAATACCTCGTTCGCGTTCGTGCCGCCGGTCGAGTACCCACGCGAGCGGATGTCGTCGAGTCGGCGCGTGGCCTGTTGGAGGAACGTCATCGTCTTGCGAGCGACGAAGAAGCATCGTCCAGTGGGTATGCCAAGGATTGGATTTCCGAGCAATTGGATCACTTCGCCACGGATGGGATTTATGACTACGGTCCGCCACGCATGAAAATCAGCCTTGCGCTTGGCGGTGCGCCAAGTGATTCGACAGAATTTGACGTCGACGCCTTGGAATTGGAACCAAAAATCTATGAATGGCCCGTTCATTTCGCGAAGGCGCAGGCGGACGTCAGGCTCACCTATGCCTACAGCGTTCCGGGGATGGACGAGAATTTCTGGATGCGAGAGCGCGACGAATTCGCGAGACCTGAACTTCTGATCGACTGGATCGAACTGGAAGGTCCGGTTTATTCGGATTGGCCGCCAGCGAGTCATACGAATCTTTTGTTCCAGTCTCAGCAGGCAAATCCGACAGTAAGGGATTATGCACGCGATGTACTCGAGCGATTCATGTTTCGCGCCTATCGACGTCCGGTCGCGCCCGAAGAGATTGACAAAAAGCTAGTGCTGTTTGACAAGGCACGCCGCGACGAAGCTTCGTTCATCGAAGCGATCAAAGTTCCCTTCGCTGCTGTCTTGTCATCGCCTAATTTTTTGTATCTCGTCGAATCCGTCGCATCCGAGTCCGTCGCGTCCGAAGCAGCCGCACTCGAGTCCGTCGCGTCCCAGGCAAGTGGGCGGCGACTGACCGACTATGAGCTTGCGTCTCGTCTTTCCTATTTCTTGTGGTCATCGATGCCGGACGAGGAATTGTTCGACACCGTAGCGAAGGATTCATTTAAGGATCCGGAGATCATGATGGCCCAGGTATCGCGAATGTTAGCGGACTCAAAAAGCGATGCGCTCGTGAAGAACTTTGCCGGACAATGGCTCGGGCTGCGAGAAATTGGGTCGAACCCACCGGTGGAAAGCTTGTACCCAAAGTACGATCGCCATCTCGAAATTTCGATGGTCAAAGAGACCGAGTCTTTCTTTGCCGAATTCCTTCGACACGACTTAGATGCGCGACTGTTGATCAAAAGCGACTTTGTGACGATCAATCAGCGATTGGCACGCTTCTATGGAATTGAAGGTGTGGTGGGTGACGAATTTCGGCGAGTTCAAGTTCCACCGGATTCACATCGGGGCGGACTCATCACCCAGGCGTCGATTCATTGCATCACTTCCAACGGTACACGCACATCACCGGTGAAACGTGGAGTGTGGATCTCGAAAACCCTGCTTGGCACCGATCCCGGTTTGCCCGTTGCGAATGTTGGTGAAATTCCAACCAAGGTGCCGGGCATCGATAAAGCGACGGTGCGACAGCGGCTAGCGATTCACAGAGAACACCATTCGTGCGCACGATGCCATGACAAAATTGATCCCCTGGGAATTGCCCTGGAAAATTTTAATGCGTGTGGCGAGTGGCGAGAATTTGAAGGAGTCGGCCGCAGCGGACGAGTCGAGCCCGGTACACCGCGCATCGACGTGACGGCGACCATGCCAGATGGTGATCGGTTCGTGGGCGTGGATGGACTTCAGTCGCGATTGATCAAAAACGACGAACCATTCTTACACGCGTTGGCGTCACAGATGGCGACCTACGCACTGGGCCGTAGGCTTGGGATATCGGATCGAGCATTCGTGCGTGAACTTGTTCGTGAAATGAAAGACAATGGATACACGCTGCGATCATTGATCGAGGCGATTGTTAGTTCGAAAACATTTGCATCAAAGTAGAAAAATGTCTGGCAAAAGAATCGATATTTGCGAACCAGGCTATCTCTCCCGTCGAACGTTATTGCGAGGCAGCGGAGCTGCAATCTCACTTCCGCTACTCGATGCAATGTTTCCGCGCAAGCTGTTTGGATCGCCGTCGACCTTTACACCGTATGATCGTTCGCGCGTCATCCCCAAGCCGCGAGTTGTTTTTTGCTATGTGCCTAATGGGGTCAACATCCATCAATGGGTACCCGCCGAAACCGGATCGGACTTCTCACTTTCGAAAACTCTCGTCACGTTGCAGGAATTTCGCAATGACTTTACGGTCATCAGTGGATTAGGGCACCCCAACTGTGCCGGCGGCCACAGCGGCGCCGATACTTGGCTGACCGGAGCCGATCTCAGCTCGATGCCGGGCAAGGACTATGCCAACACGCAGTCGATTGACCAACGAATCGCCGACCAAATAGGTTCGCAAACTCGGTTCCCGTCGCTTCAGATTTCTGATGGCTCAGGAACCGGAAGCGCGTTGCACTCACACACGCTGTCGTTCGATCGGAATGGGATTCCGTTGCCCGCTGAGAACAGGCCTCGCCGGCTATTTGATCGGTTGTTTGTCCCGGCTCATCGGTCTTCGCGGCGCGCTGCGCAAAGGCGGTTCGAAGAGAAACGCAGCATCCTTGATGATGTGGCGAGCGAGGCGAATGCGCTTTCGAGAAAGCTGGGGCCTGCCGATCGAACCAAGCTAAACGAGTATCTGGCTTCGGTGCGTGAAACGGAGCGTCGTGTCCAGCGTCAAGCCGAATGGATCGATGTTCCCAAACCCAAGGTCAGCGACCAGGGATTGCTATTGAATAGTCGGCCTGGCAATGCCCAGGATCGCAGTTCTTGGATCGATGTCATGCTAGAAATCACCTATCTGGCTTTTGTCACCGACATGACCCGTGTGGTCACTTTCCAGTGGTCGCGCGAGGCGGGCGGATTTGGTCCCGGAGGCGAAAATCATCACGAGTACTCGCATCACGGTGGCGACGAAGGCATGTTAGAAAAACTGGCTGGGATTGACCGTGCGTTTCTGCAGCGGTTGGGATATTTTCTGTCGTTACTGCAAGGCACGGATGAAGGCGGCCGCAGCGTTCTCGATCATACGATGGTCGTCTATGGGTCAGGGATGAATAGTGGTGACCGAGGCGAGCACTCGCCAAAGAACCTGCCTTTGCTCGTGGCCGGCGGCAGTGCGTGGGGCCTGAAACACGGACAGCACTTGTCGCACGATCCAGAAGATCATCCGCCGCTTGCAAACTTGCTTCTCACCGTTGCGCAAAAAATGGGCGTCCACACAGACGAATTTCAAGATGCGACCGGAACGCTGGCTGGACTTGCGTGAGCAATCCCTACGCGATCACATGTTTTTGATCGATCGATACCGAGTTTTCTTGCTCACTTCGGCGGCTAAGGTATTCATCCACGGCGTTTTTCCAAGATCGCATTGGCACGCCGCGGCACGTATCGAGCTTTTTGGTCGAGAGCACGCTATAGCTTGGGCGTTTAACGGGACTTGAAAATTGTTCCGAAGTGATTGGTTCAACGACGACGTTGGGTTCCACCTTCGACAATAGATACTTTGCGAGGGAAAACCAGGTCGTTGGCGGTCCGTTCACCGCATGAAAGATTCCATTCTCGTCGAGCCGAGCGAGGTGAATGATGGCATCGGCAACATCAGGAACATAGCTGGGGTTGCACTGTTGATCATCGACCACGCGAATGCGTTCATGCTGCGCGGCCAAGCGAATCATCGTGTCGCAGAAATTCTTCGGTCGATAGTCGTCCGTTGGCGCATCATAGAGTCCGCACGTCCGGACGATGCAGTGTTTCGTTGCCGCTTTTGCGGCGATCTCGCCTTGCAATTTGCTCGTCGCGTAAACTCCTAATGGCGCCGGTCGGTCCTCCTCGCAATATGGGGTGTCGCGTTGCTTGTCTCCTCCGAAAACATAGTCCGTACTGACTTGAAAGAGGCGAGCTCCGACCTGATTACAGGCGTCTGCTAGATATTCGACACCTTTGACATTGACACTGTGACACGACTGGGCTTCTTCCTCGGCTCGATCAACATTGGTGTACGCTGCCGTGTTGATCACAATGCGTGGGCGAAGAGCGCTCACGACTTCAGCGACTTGTTGACGGTTTGTCAAATCGCAAGCACTTCGAGTAAGACCGATCGCTTCGCCACCAAGTTTCCTAACCAGGCATCGCCCCAATTGGCCCTGACACCCGGTCACAAGGATCGACTTAATCATTGAATTGAGGCTCGTTTTCCATAAGGTCTCGCAAGTACTTTCCGTAGGAAGATTTGATACCTGCGACCTGTTCTCGAAGCTGTTCGGCGTCTAAGTAGCCCATGTTGAACGCGATCTCTTCGGGACAACAAATCTTTAAGCCTTGCCGCAATTCAATCGTTTCGACAAAATTGGCCGCTTGCAGCATCGACTCATGCGTTCCCGTGTCGAACCATGCCAAGCCACGGCCCATCGTTTCGACGTATAGCTCGTGTTGGTCCAAGTACCAGCGATTGACATCGGTGACCTCCAGCTCGCCACGATCCGATGGATCAAGGTTCGCCGCGACATCGACGACACGCGAATCATAGAAGTAAAGTCCTGGCACGGCGAAGCGGCTCTTTGGATTGAGAGGCTTCTCTTCCAGGCCAATCGCACGACCCTCATCATCGAACTCCACAACACCATATCGTTCAGGGTCTTTGACTTGATAGGCAAACACGGTCGCGCCACAAGCGCGATCCATCGCCGCTTTTAGCAGTTTGATCAGTCCGTGTCCGTAGAACACGTTGTCGCCAAGGATCAGTGCCACGTCATCATTGCCGATAAAGTCGGCGCCAATGATGAAAGCTTCGGCAAGTCCGTTCGGATGGGCTTGAACTTCATAGGAAAGATTGATTCCAAATTGGCTTCCATCACCGAGCAACCGCTTGAACGCATCAGCATCGTGCGGCGTCGTGATGATCAGAATGTCGCGGATACCCGAGAGCATCAATGTTGAAAGCGGGTAATAGATCAGCGGCTTGTCGTAGACTGGCAACAGTTGCTTGCTGGTGGCAACGGTCAGCGGATACATCCGAGTGCCGCTTCCGCCAGCCAGAATAATACCTTTGGTAACGCGATCGTTCACGACATGCCTTTCGATAATGGAAGTTTACGAGGTGTGTATCGTGCCGGACTCGTTCCGACTGAATGGGCGGCCAACGGTGGCCTGGGCGACATAGGCGAATGTTCCATTTCAAACGACGACATACGGACTGCCCTCGATGCACTCGTGCCGTATTTCGTCCACCGGTTCACTCTTTCCGTGACCTGCAAACAGCTGGTTGGGAGCGTTGAAGACTTGTCCGGGCTTTGATCCCACATTCTTGTAGGCGTGAACGACGCCGGGTGGAACGACGACAGCTGTCGGGTTGCTTTCACCGACTAGACGGACGATGCGGTTGCCAAAGGTCGGTGAATCCGGTCGGGCGTCCCACAGGTAAATTCGAAAATCACCGGGGCCGACGAACGCAAAGTAGTCCGTCTGGTCGACGTGTTCGTGAGGCCCGCGGACGATCCCAGGCAGCGTCTCGCTAACGTAGGCCATTTTCGGATGAAGTTGGTCGGCCAGTTCGTCGTTTCGAAACAGCTCGACGAGCCAACCACGTTCGTCTCGATGGAAGGATCGAGAATCCATTTGGATGCCCTCAATTTCCTCGCATACATCCGCGTTGCCTTTGAGCATGTCAAGCGACTCTGCTTCGTTCTCAGCGCTAACGGTCGACTCGGTCTCATCACTTCCACTTCCACTTTCGCTCTCGCGTAAGCCGAGTCGTTCGGAGTGATACGCGGCGGAGTCGTGAACCATTTCCACCCACTCTTCATTGTCGAGATACCACTGGATGGTTTTTGCGATCCCCGCGTCGAACGACATTTGCGGTTCCCAGCCGAGTTCCTCGCGGATTTTGCTGTAGTCGATCGCATACCGAAAGTCGTGACCAGGACGGTCCGTGACATAGCGGATCAGTGAGCTGCTTGGATGGCCTTCGTCCGGTCTCAGTGCATCGAGTTGTTGACAGATTCTTGTCACGACTTCGATATTGGTCAGCTCTGCACCGCCACCGATGTTGTACGTTTCACCGACTCGGCCCTTGTCCAGCACCAGTTGCAAGGCTCGGCAGTGATCCTCCACATGCAACCAATCACGAACGTTCTGTCCGTTTCCGTAAACTGGCAGCGGTTCTTGGTTAAGTGCTTTCCGAATCATCAGCGGAATCAGCTTTTCGGGAAACTGAAACGGCCCGTAGTTGTTGGAACAATTCGTTAACAGAGTGGGTAAACCGTAAGTGCGGTTGTACGCGCGGACAAAGTGATCCGACGACGCCTTGGACGCTGAGTAGGGGGACGAAGGATCGTATGCGGTTGTTTCGGTAAAGTAGCCCGTTGGTCCAAGCTGACCGTAGACTTCGTCGGTCGAAACATGAAGGAAGCGAAAGTCATCTTGCTCGGATTGTCCAAGAGACTCGAAATGTCTTAACGATGCTTCCAACAGCTCGAATGTTCCAAGGACATTCGTCTTGACGAAGTCATCGGGACTGCCGATCGACCGATCCACGTGAGTTTCTGCCGCAAAGTTGACGACCGCGGAACATTCGAAGGTGCGAAGGAGCCTTTGTACGAGATGGCGATCACCGATGTTGCCTCGAAAAAAATGCAGGCGTGAGGAGTCATCGACGGGAGCAAGGTTTGCCAAATTGCCCGCGTACGTCAGCGAATCGAGTACGACGACGTAACACTGATTGGAAGCAACCGTTTGTCTTACGAATTGACTTCCGATGAATCCGGCACCACCGGTGACAAGAATTGATTTCATGCTTTCGAGACCTTGCTTTGATGGGAGCAGTCCACCATGAAAGGGACTGCCATGTAGCGCCCTTCGCTCGGCGCCAGATGAAACCGCGAACGAATGCAAGGATCGTGCCAGAGGAAATGGCGAGAGTCGCTAAACCGCGATGGTCGCTTCGAAAACGCTTATATATCGGGAAAATACAAGGTTTTTAAGAATGATGCTGCAGCTCTTTCCTGTGGATAATTTTATCAAAAGGATTGAATCCTTATCAGTTTCCATCGTGATGGCGTCTCTAGCGTTTGGTCGATCCCGCGAGTCCATCAAGCACTCGTCTCAAATGCGTGGCGACTTCTGTACCTCCGACGCCTTTGTCGACCCATCCGTCGAACAACGTATTGATCCGCTTCTGTCGCGGCGCCGAGACATAGAGTGGGGACTCTGCCGAGAACGCGAGAATTTGGCCGCCATATCCACTGCTTCGCATGCGTTCGGCGACAACGCAGCCGTCGGTTTCGCCCAGCGAAAGGTCAATCAGAACAAGATCAAAATGGTGTTCGAAATACTTAATCGCTTCCGACTCGGATTGAACCGCGACCATTTGCACATCGTCGTCGGCAAGCAACGCACTTAGCAATTCGGTGAGCTGGGCATCGTCATCGATCATCAGAATTCGCCGTCGGGATAGTCTGCGATTCGATGCTTTGGGCCCTCGGTTTGACCCGACGTTGCAACGGCGGTCATTGCGAAAATCGGAACTTCCGATGAGGCCGCTTTCTGGCTGTGGGTAATCCTGTTTCAGTGAAGCATTCGCACCGGCCGGTATGAAGCCGTTAGTTTCCGCAGCGTTTGGCGATGAGGGAGAAAATGGAATGGTCGAATACTTTCGTTCACTCGGCGCTGGAAAAACAATGGTGATGCATGTCCCTTTGAACCGCTGAGATTCAACAGAGATCGTGCCGCCAATGCTCGCGACAAGTTGCCGTACGGTCGCCAGCCCTCCCGTTACAAATCCGCTAACGACGGGACCTTCAGAACTTATTTCTGTCACTTCGTTGGCCGTTAACGTCGATATTTGTGCTTCGGTAAGACCGATCCCAAAATCTTGGACTTCGATCACACAATGCGTGTTCGATGCCTGACTGCGAACCGATGCTTTACCTTTCAATTCATCGGCTCGAATCACGATCGATGATCCGCAGCTATGGCGAATCGCGTTGCTGATCAAATTGGATAGGATTCGTTGAACCGTTACCGATTTGGGGTGCGGTATCCGGGGCAACTTCGTATCAATTCTGGTCTTTAACTCGAACCCCTTGGCCACCGCTCCGAGACGGAAAGCATCCGTGACCGACGCAATGACTAAATTGAGTGTCGGATCCGTGCTGTGACCTGGCACAGAGTGGTGATGGGGACTGGTGACCGTCCGCTCGCTCGAGATCCCGTCGGCAAGCGTCAACAGCATCGTGCAATTCGCGCGCATCGCATCGAGGAATTCCTCGCGACTGCACTTTGAAACAGCGAACACATCGGCATAAGTCAGCAGAGTTGACGCTATCGTGCGAAGGTCATGCATCCAGCCTGCATCTTCGATTTCCGTTCGAGCGTCCGACTCGCTTCGCGTAATTTTGTTCGCGTTCATCTAAACCAACACAAGATCGAATTCGTTTTCGCGGCCCCTCTAAATGGTGCCTCGTATGGGTAAGAATAGTAGTAGCATTCACTGAAAGTGCAACGAATTGCGGGGGAAACGACGTCGCGCAGGTGACCGATTGAAACCGCTCTTATCAATTTGATAAATTGTGAGTGATGGCTATTGGCGGAAAGTGGTCCCCACCGAAAACAGCAAGCTTTGAATGATCCGCTTTAGGTTGAGTTCGTGCGTCCAAGTGCGTGCTGCCGGATACGAAGCGGGTGAGCAGAAAAAATCTTGGAAAAATTTCGTTCCGGGTTCGCCAAGTACCGCCTGCCGCTGCGCCGGTTCGGCGAGGTTTTACCGTCACATGATTTCGGCTCTGCGCGGATGCGGGCCGTGTCACGATTAGGCGTGCTGCCCCGCGCCTACGCGGGTGGTCACATTCGATGTGAATTAAAGCGATCGGCGTCGCCGATTCATTACGAATCTTCAGAACACAACCTGACGTATCTCGCTTAGATACCCTGCGGATTTCCGCTGTGGGATTGGATGATCAAATTGATGATCGCGGCTGACGAGAGGGCTGAAACGAACATTCACGAAACGGTATCGATGGCGTCTTGTCACCTGCTGGAACGGAAACTATTTTTCTGCGGATCATTCGCAAACACTCTGCTTGCGGAATTCATGGTTCGGGCACCTGCCGCACGCTATGCGAATCTTTAAAGCTTTTCTGCGACGAACACTCGAGCGTCGCGGTATTCACACGACTTGGGCCGCGGAGGACCAGGTCGCCGGTCTTCAACTGAAGCGAGATCTTCCGCTGGTTGTGGGAACCGATGCGCCGCTTTGTATCGACATTGGTGGTAACAAGGGCCAGACCGTCGAGTTATTCCAGTCGACCTTTCGTGATCCTACGATTCATGTATTCGAGCCGACGTCTCGGCTGGCAAGCTTAATCCAATCAAGATTCCAGCCGCCGGCAGTAACGGTTCATCAGCTTGCCGTGGGCGACGCGGAAGGCGAGGCGGATCTGCAATGTTATTCTGCTGACGACATGAACTCTCTGCTGACACTGAACACTCATAGCCATGAACTGTTCGAGGGTGTCAAAGCAACGGGGACCGAGCGCGTGCGAGTTTGTCGATTGGACGACTATCTTGCGGAAGTCGGCTTGGCGTCCGTCGATCTGCTAAAGATTGATACACAGGGTTTCGACGGACGAGTCCTTCGCGGTGCGGCCAATTTGTTGAACGGCGGAAGCGTTAAAGCCGTGATGGTTGAAATGAATTTCGTTCGAATGTACGACGGTCAATCGGATGCGGGCGATATCATGAAAATGTTGATCGAGTTTGGATATCGACCTGTTGATCTTTACGAGAAGGTACGAGCATCGCAACGAATCGCTTGGTGTACCGCCCTGTTTACACGAATCGAGTCATAACTGGACAGCCGATTTCGGGGACAGTGATTCGATTAGTGCGAGATTCGATTAGTGCGAGTCTCCTTCAGCGTGATTGAACGATTCCACGTCCGTTGCGTTAGGGCGTCGTACGATTTCCGCGGGGACTCCGACCGCGGTGCAGCCCGCCGGCACGCTTTGCAGCACAACTGAGTTGGCGCCGATACGCACGTGGTCTGCTAATTCCAACGGCCCAAGAACTTTGGCCCCGGCGCCGACATCGACATGCGCACCAAGGATGACACCCTCGGTAAGAGTGACTTGTTGAAAAAGCAAACAGTTCGGTCCGATCTTCGCTTCGGGATGACAGACAACTCCATTGGGGTGCGGAAGCAGCAACCCGCCTTCGATCTGGCAATTCAGCGGTATTTCCGCTCCCGTGACAACCGACCAGAAGTGATGACGGATGACGCAAGCTGATCGTCGTATTCTGCGCACCCAGCCGGTTCCCTGTAGCCGCTGATAATCGCGCAGCGAGCGTAGCAATTTGCGACTGGGGTCCCAAAAACGTCTCGGTTGTTCACGTCGCCAATCGGGTTCTTGCCAGTCGACGGGTTGTTCCGGGGAGTTCGTTTCCATAGGGCTACCTGACAACTTCGCGGAAGATATCCATCATGCGTCGACCGAAATTGGGCCACGCCAGACGTCTTTGATAGTCATCAAATGCAGCATGACTTAAATCCTTATACGCGTCCGGATCGTCGTACAAGGTAAGGATTTTGTTCGCATAGTCGGCTCCTGTCGATCCGTCCGAGAGCACGGCGCCGCTGATACCATCGTTTACGACGGTCGCCAAACCACCGATTCCTGAGACGATCGCCGGCAAGCCGAATGCCATCGCCTCTGCGGGCGCGACGCCGTAAGCCTCGGCGCGACTGGGCAACAAGAGAAAGTGGTGATTGCTTAGCATTTCGATCATCCGTCGGACGTCGCGAACACTGTTCTTGTTCAGATACGCAATGACATCAATGTCATCACGCCCCACAGCCGCCTCCGGCTGACATCCGACAATGGTGAGCGTCGCTGGCAAACCCTGCAAAGCCAGTTCGTCCATACAGCTAAGGATCAGGTCGCCGCCTTTGCGATGCCAGTCGGCGCCGACGTAAAGCAAACGCACAGGACGACCGCACTCGCGCTGTGGTGGACGCGTCGGTAAATCGTTTTCTGGCAAGTTGGCCCCAATGGGCAGCAGTCGCAGCCGCGATTCCGGCACATGGTAGTCATCTCGCGCCGAGGCCAGCGCCCACTGCGAGGGATAAACCGCCATGTTTGTCCGCTTGAGGGTCTCGCTCTCTGCTTTCTCGCGGGTCTGCAGCAAACCTTCGTATTCCTCGGCCGATGCGTTCTCGCTATTGGGCAAGCGATAGTAGTCACTGAATGGTTTGCGCCGGTACACCGACGTAACCGTGCCATCAGAAAAATAGACAATAGGGACATGCGTTTCGATGCGGCTGACCAGACGCGACGCGACCGGCGCGAAGATGACATCAGTGCGTGAGGACCGAATTCGTCGTTCCGCCTTCGCGATGATTTCGTCGGCCGTTGCCGGTCGCCAACCCGGCCGCAGACGCGATCTTAGTTTGCTGGTTGTGGTACCCGTTCGATCGGCAACGACATCGAGCGAGCAACCGTTTTGACGCAGCAGTCGATACATCGAGAGCGGTATACCGGACCAGGAACTCGCGTCCCTTGGGTCCTGTTCAGTCAAATAGAGAACTTTCATCACGGTCCAAGTTGTTTCACCGAAATCGAAATCTCTTGCCGCGTCAATGTCCAGTGCTGACGCAAACGTTGGAAGTAGATCAGTTGTGGCACATCACTGTTTCAGTATTCGACCCGAAGCTCTGACGCGCAGCATCAATCGTTTCTGATACGGCTCTCGAATCGCTCAACGGCATCAATGGTGACTCCCGGAGTCCCTCGCGCAGACAACGGTTGACTTCACACGCTTCGTATTCGTAACCGTTGCACGCATGGGGTTGAAAGATACAGTTTGCCGATGACCGAAATATTTGTTTCAGCAGCTTAGCGCGAACGATCAATGGTTGAACGATCCTCGGAACCCGACGACGACTCTTTACCGAGACCTGGTGATTCGGCAAGGCCGCGTCGATCGGTTTTGCAAATCGGTCCAGTTTGATGTACTCGGGACAGATAAACGGTTTGCCAATTCTAAGAACGCCTTCGGTCCCCATGATTGTCACGTCGTTACTTCCGTAGGTACGAAGTCCACAAGTGATGGTCGATAGGACGGCATCCGGATCGTCGTGTCGCAGATGCACAACGGTTTGTTCATCGACGCCCGTTGTGCCAATCAATGCATCGGATTGAACCGCGACAGGTTTTCCGAAAAGCAAGTGGGCTAGCGAGATTCCGTAGACTCCGCGATCAAGCAAACATCCGCCACCGAGATCCTTGCTAAAGAATCGACTGGCCGGATCAAAAGCAGTGGGTATCGTGAAATCTGCTTGCATGTGCAACGGCACGCCGATTTCGCCTTGTTGGATCAGTTGGTGGGCCCGGCGGATCAAAGGCATGAATCGCATCCACATCGCTTCCATACAGAATGTATCTGACAGGTTCCAGTGCTGGATCAGGCGATCGACATCTGCGGTATCACAACCCAACGGTTTCTCGCAGACGACCGCTTTGCCCGCAGCCATCGCCGCAATCGAGATGTCAACGTGCGATGCATTGGGGGTTCCGACATAACAGACGTCCACATCCTCGCGCGCGAGCAATGCTTCGTAGCTGTTGGTGAATGACTCGATGGAATGTGATTGAGCAAACGCTTCCGCACGCCCACCGTTACGAGATGAAACGCTTGTCACGCTTGCCTCTGGCAGCGTCCGCAACGCGCAGACAAAGTCATGGGCTACGCGTCCGGCGCCGATGATACCCCAGCGAACCATCGCTAAACTCCCGCCAATTGATATTGGGCTCGAAACTCTTCTAACGGTATGGGCGGCGTACATGACGTTTTCATTTGATAAACGCCGGGCTCGCTGAGCGATTCGCTAATTGCGATGACTGCTTCATTGACGTGCAGGCAAAATTCCGCGTCGAGGTAACACGGTCGACCGTCGTTCACAGCATCTGCTAGATCCGCGATACCCTGCGCGAAATTCAATTGCTGGGAACCCTTATAGGCAAACTTTGGTGAGGGTTCACCGATCAGTGGCAAACGCTTCTTGAACGGACTCATCATCATTCGCCGTCGTATTTCCCAGCGGCGTTGCAGATGGACCGGACTGCGATAGAACCAGCAATCTTGAGTCGAAAGTACGCCTTCATCGCCAAAGATACGTAGCCGATGATCATGAGTTGCAATGATGCTGCAGGTCAATCGAGCGATCATTCCAGATTCGAATCGTATGCATGCACACGTGAAATCCGGCGATTGACGCCGCAGTTCGAAATCAACCGCCTTGTCTGCAACACAGATGCTTCCAAAGGAGGTGACCGAATCGATTTGTCCAAAGTAGGCAACGAGCCAGGCCAAGTAATAGCCCGCATGCTCCATCGTGCAGCCGACTTCGAATTCGTCTTGCGCGGGCCAGGCCACGCCGGACTCGCTTTTCCAGTTTTGGTAGGGAGCTCGGTGTATCAGGTCATCATCCAATTCGGCGTAGACCAGGTGCGACTTCCCGATCAGCCCGTCCCGTAACGCTTTCCAAATGGTTTGTGCGGTCTCACTAAAGAGGTTGCAGGGAGCCGAAGATAGTTCTAGCCCGGCGTCACGCGCTTGCTTGACCAAAGCGGTCGCATCATCAATCGATGTCGCCAGTGGTTTTTCGCTGTAGACATGTTTTCCGGCCGACAGTGCGGCCGACGAAACCTGATAGTGACTATGAGGATTCGTCAAATTAACGATGACCGAAACCCGATCATCGGCCAACACCTTTTCGTACGATTGATACGAATACACGTTATGGTATTCGGACCAGTGCTGAAGCCGGGTCGGATCATGATCATAGGCTCCAATCAACTCTAAGTTTGAATGGTGCTCTAGGGTGCGGACGTAGTAGTCCGAAACGAATCCGCAGCCAACAAAGGCGATTCCTGTCATCGCAATTTACCTGTCATTAGCGATTGATCCATTTCTTTTCCATTTGTTTCAATTTCAATTCCTGCACTTCATGCGGTTCGTCGACTCAGTCGGTTGCAGGCGTATAGCCGTTTCTGCCAACGACGACGCGCCATTGCTGCAGGCTGATCGCAGCGGCGAAGACCGTTGCGAGAGCTAAGGCAACACAGTGACCCACCAACGCTGGGTCGCCGACGTTTGGCGACAAGTTCGCCACCAGGCTGGGGTTCTGAACAGTTAGACCAATCAGTGCCACCAGAACCGCCAGTAGGCTGAAACGAATATCTTGGGCGAGAATCCGTATTCCGCAGCGTCGCAGCGGGACATAGAGACACAGGTGCGCAGTTAGCGAACCTACGCCTACGCCGACACAAAAGCCTTGCAGACCGCCAGTGACGTAGCCGATGTAGCTGAACGTGCTGCAGAAAATCAGCCTGCAAAACGCTAGATATGCCAGGGATCGAGTGTCACCGATCGCGAGCAAGGCGCGATCGATTGTCTTTGTCAAAACCAAGCACCAAATCGGAAAACACATCAACTGTGTGATCCAACCTGCGTCGCGAAAGTTTTCGTGGTAAAGATGATTGAAGATTAACGGGGCGGCTGCAAACAACAGCGTCAGCAATGCCATCGCGATGATCAGCAACGATTGGCGCGACTCAATCGCTCGCTCTGAATAGTTTTGCGAACTAGAGTTCGCGACCGCTGCAAGTATTGGGAATTGGACCGTGTTGGAGAGTCGTTCAACAATCGTTGATGCCAACAGCGAGAGTGAAAATGCAAAATGATAGAGTCCGAGTTGTGTGAAATCGCCAAGTTTTCCCAGCAATAGGCGATCGATTTGCATCGCGAGAAAACTGAGCAACATCCCGATGAGGATCCACTTACCGAACCGAATCAGCTCGCACGCCGATTCGTGATTCCAGGTCAATCTATTTTTTACGGTCTTGGAAAGCAGATGGCTAAGGATGGCGAAAACGGATGCACTAACAATCGCGCCGAATACCAGACACCAGACGCTCTTGTATTTGTACGCTAGGGCACACATGACAATGATGCCGATGATCTGGGATGCTACTTCGAGTGAGGTGATCCAAGCGATCCGAAGATGTCGTTTTGCGGTGTGAATTTCCGTCGAGGCTGCTGACTGAATCAGCGCAGTCGATCCCAGCGCGACGACAATCAGACGCAGTTGCGGTTCAGCGTAAAATGATGCGATGGGGCCTGAGATGGCGATCAACAGCGTCCAAATCAACACACCACGAACCAGTTGGATTGTCCACGCGGTGTTATAAAAGACGGGCGAGTCACCCTTTGCGTTTTGGATCAAGCAATGGCCGACGCCAACGTCAGAGCACATCTGGACGCCCTGCAAAATAATGTTCGCAATCGCCATGATGCCGAATAAGTCAGGTGCCAGCAGATAAGAAAGAAACAAGTTATTAGCGAGTCGCGCCCCGGACATCACTGCGAACCCACCAAACGTCCATACCGATGCCCCGACGGAACGTTTGGATGTCTCCGCTTCTAGCGAATCCACAACGGACTCGACGTCTTCTGAATCATCAGCCGAGTGCGCAGGGGCTCGAATGGCTACCGTCGGAGCGGAAATGGGAAAAACCTATCATTGGATCGCGTATGGCAATTTCGGTTCGAGCCCTAAACATGTCCGAAATGATTTCGACTCGAGATACCATAGCGCACCACGAGCATCATGCTTTGACCCGACTTCACGGATTTTCGAATCGAAGCAATTGGTGTGCCCGAATCGCGCAACGCCTCGAAACGTCGCGGTGCGGATTGGCTAAGATTGCATTGCCATGCCCTGAAACAACGGACTCAACCCACGCGAATGCAGCGTGTTTGTGTTATGGGCCGCTGTGTGTCAGATGCGACAATCAAGACAGATCGGTAGATCTAAGGCAGAATCGTTTCTGAGAAACGATACGAAACACATCTCGGGTTTCTCATAGTGATAAACGCGAGTCTGCGAGATTGACTTGTTCGCGAAACGATTGACTAAACTCAATTCACTTCGAACTCAATTCACTTCGAACTCAATTCACTTCGAAACGGTCGTTACAGATGACACCCTGCTCATACTGCCATTGGGCGTAGAGTTGCAGTAGGCGGATTTGTGCTTCGGTGTAATCCAATTGGGAAGTCAAGAGTGTCGATTGCGACCTAAACACTGCATCAGCATTGCCCTGTCCCTCGTTGCGAAGCTCTAACCGAGAACGATATTGGCGGTCGGCCAGCTCTGACGTTTCTTCCGCGATTTCGAGTACTTTGCGCTCTTCCAACATGCGGTTGAAAATGCCCTGCAATCGGAACGCGAACTGTTGGCGCAAAGCCTCTAGACGATCTTGTTCTTGGCAAACCCGCAGTCTTGCGGCGCGGACTGCGGCAAACTCTGCGCGTCGCCGTACCGATCGCTGCAGCACAAGACCGACGGCCCACGTGTTAAATCGGCCCGATGAAACCGTGTCGATTGAATCGTCCAGTCGATCGTCTAAGCCTGTCAGTGATTGCTCGAAATAGAGTCGGAGGTCTGGACGAAGCTGGTCGATTGCCAGCGTCAGTTCAATGGAGGCACGTTGGATAGCTGCTTCTTGTGCACGCAATTCTGGACGTGCGGTCATCACCAGCAACGCTTGGTCGAGATCTGGATTCAGAGCGTCAGGTTGCCCGTCTGTCGTCGCGATAATCTCGACGCGTTGAGCTGCATCGAGTCCAAGTAGATTCGCTAATTCTTCGTTCGCACTGGCTAGGGCCGCCTCATTTTTTGCTTTCAGTTGGCGAATCCGCAACACCTGAACTCGGGCTTCCGTCACGTCGGGTAGCACGCCCTCGCCCAGGTCTTCGCGAATCGTCTCGGATTCGACAAGTTTGTTTGCGATGACAAGGAGGGCATCGAAGTCCTTTGCCAGTCGTTGCCGTAGCGCGACGTCCCAGTAAGCGAGTTCAACGTCAAGAAGGATTTGATTGACGTCTGCCTGGAACGATTCCAATGCTTGCCGCTGATCGGCGCGGGCGATCGTAATGATCGATTCGGTGATCTGGCGTCCGGCTCCGGCTAGTAACGGTTGTTCCAGCCGCAGATTTAGCGAGGAATCCCACGCGGGATTGACGAGTCTCTGAGGCCCAACCGGGTCAAACAGGTCGTATTCGGTGCCAAATCCCAATTCAATCACGCCGCCGGTCCGAAGCCGCCGTCCGATCGACAGGTTGTTCGGGTCGGTGAAAGGGTCGAAAAAGTCCTGTTCTTGAATGTTAGTGGCAGCACCGAACGAGGTCAGCGTATCGGCAAGCTGTCGCTTGGCTTCACCACCATGTGCTCTTAACGCATAGTACGGATCGAATTCTGCATCGGCGATGGTGACCTGTTGCGAGGCAATGGTCGGTTCTTTTGAGAGAACTCGAATGTCTCGGTTGTTTTGCAGGGATGTCACGCACGCGGCGGCCAGTGAAAGGGGCAGAACATCATCATGCCGCTCGCGAACAACTTGGCCTTGTGACGACTCGCTACCAAGTGAAACATCACTATCGACGACGTTAGCGGGCCATTCCCCCGCATACGAGTGATCAGTGGTCTTCACTTCGCCGTTGGAGGCTAGATGATTGCTGCCAGAGGCGAGCGATCTCGGGTCGCTTTGCAAATCAGCAGGACTCACGCCCGGATCGGCAGGCCCCGATTTTGGTGAATCTGTTTCCAACGCGCCCACGTAATCGACATGCACGGTTGCCCACCAATTCAGATCGTCCTCGCAAAGCGCGTGAACGGGGATCAGTGTATTTGCACTCAGGACTAGCGACCACCAAAGGGTCGTCCGCACATTTGAACTCATAACAATTCCGAAACATCCATGTGGAGGAACCAGAGTTTAATTTCGTCAAATGATTCATGGACGGCTCACGGATTCTGATAAAGCCCTCGGGAATTAACTTCATTTTGATAAGACAATCTGCAGTGCGTTTTCGGTTTTCCCGCATTTCAGGGCATTTTCGCTCAAGGCACGCCGTTTGCGTTGAGCGAAATCCTGGATGAGAGATGGATTTACCACGCACGCGATGGGAATTCGATTGTGCGGGGCATTGCTCATCCTTACGAATCAAGACGTTTTTGATTCTGACCTCCGTACTTTTGTCAGGATCATGTTTAATGGCTGAAAAGAAGAGATGCTGTTCCCGCTGGTCTCCATCGGTGCTGTCGCCTGCTTGCTGATCATTGCAATCCGCTGGGGTTGCCTATGCGCTGCCCGGTGGTCGCTGTTCTTCGCGCTGTTGATTCCATCTTGGGTCAATGTCTACGTGGGGGCTTCGCTAATCGACATGCGCGCGGTTGCATTCGTGTTGGCCTTTAGCTTCCATCTGCTGTCGTCGGAACCGCAGTATCGGCTTCGAATCACGTCAACGGATCTCGTTGTACTAACGCTGACGTTTGCGGTGATTGGGGCTCAGTACCTCTCGGGTGACCTAATCCCGACGTCGATCCCAAGCGTCTTACTGATCTGGACGACCCCGTACATTTTCGGCCGTCTGCTTGCCAGTGTGCCAAACGCGGTCGAGCGTTTGTCTGTCGTCATGCTTTGCGTAGCGGTCGTGATTTTCGGTTTGGTTGCTTTCGAGGCTGTTAGCCACATCAATCCGACCAACACGTTGCTAGGTCGCAGCGGATCTTACGCGTCCGTCAACGGTAATCGATGGGGCATGCGTCGCGCCGAAGGGATCTCCAAACACCCGATTTTCATGGGCATGATCATTGCGGGGCTTTTCCCATGGGTACTTGCCGCAGCATCAGAGATTCGACGCGGCAATGTGTTGACCAAGCTGTCGGGGCTGATGTGGATCTTGGGGCCTGCGATCGTCATCGCCTCAATCGTGTTTCCGCTCTCGCGCGGTCCGATTCTGATTCTACTGGGCACGGCCGGGCTCTCTGCATTTCTGACGATCCGACGAATCCGCTTGCCGGTAATTGCGTTGGCAGCAGCGGTAGCCATCTTTGTGATTGCCAATAGTGGCAACCTGGTTCAATTGCTCGAAGCGACGGCCCAGGATACCAATCAAGTGATGGTTTCCATCAACGGGGAAAGGTATCCCTACACCGGAACGAATCATCGCTTTCTGCTGTTTCTGGTTTACCAGGACGCGATCAAGGATGCTGGTGCGTTCGGGTTCGGGAATTTTTCTCTGGAAAAGCCACACCTGGTTCACTATGTGGAACCACACCTTCGTCAGCTATTCCGATCGATTGACAATCATTACTTGCTGACCCTGCTCAACTATGGATATCTGGGGGTGGGCGCATTTCTGATGCTGTCCCTTGGTGGGGTCTACTGCGCCTGGCGACTTTATCTCAAAGGTGGCGGCAACGCCGTGGTGAACCAACGCGTTTTTCACGCGGCACTCGTTGGCTATTTTTTGGCGACTTCCGTGATGCTGTTTACGGTTTGGCTGGACAGCGATTTCGGATTTCTTTTGCTATTCAACATTGGATTTGTGTCCACTCAGTGGAGCCTGTGCCGTCAACGCATCGGTTCGACAACTCTCGCTCCCCAAGTGAATTCGGCGTCACAGATTCGCCGACCTCGTCGCATAGCAACACCAAATTCGAACGGTTTGCGCCCCGCTCGAACCAAGGGGCAATCCTTCCCGTACGCAGGACTTTCGATGAATACAGGTTTAACAGACAGTGCACGTCTCACTGCTTCACATGTGGACACGACGTACACATCCGCTAACGATTCCGTGCAGCATTCTCGTGGTTTCGCGTGGCGTTTTTTAGCAGTCGCGTTGGTTTCGGTCGGCGCCGGAGCGCTAGCCGCCGTACTTCTTGCGCCGAAACTGTCGACCGACAAGTGGGTGCACCGGTCCCGGCTCGTCTTTCACGAAGGACACATTCCGCTGGGTTCTTATCACGCACCTAAGTTGGCTGAAATTGCCTCGATGTTGCAGTCTCCCGGGACGATTCGTCCGGCCTTTGAGGATGCAAAACACGTCGATCAAATTTTGAATGAGCTGGAGGTACGGACCATTCCAGGCTCATCGTTTGTGTCCCTGCGATTGAAATGGCCAGAGAAAGAAGAAGGCAAGCAAATTCTCGAATCCATCGTGTCGCAGTCTCAGAGAGCCGTCGATGAGCTTCGGCAAAACCGAATCGATGCGATTCATGACGAACTTTCCGCATCACAAGCCGATCTCGCTGTGCAGATGTCAAACGAAAAGGAAGCAGCAGCGCTTTTCTATGACGAACACGACACCGTAAGTGTGGTTGAAGACCTGGCATTTGCACGCAGCGAGATCCTATCGTTGGAACGCGAACTCTTGGAAGCCGAAGCAGACCGTAAAGGGATTGATCGACAAATCGAATTGCACACGTCCATCAATGAGAATTTTGCCCAGATCAGTTTGCCGTCGCAAGCGAGACCGAAAAGTGACGAGCGGCATCGTACGCTGAAACGCAAAATTGACGAACGACGAGAACTAGAAGCTCGCGCGATCACCAAGATCATGTACGACAATCAGAAGGTCGAAGTCGAACGCAAACGAAAACTTGCCGAACGCCGATTGATTAGCAAGGCTGAATTGCAAGAAGCCGAATTGGAACTGAGTCTGCTAGAAGTTAAACACGCCAATAGCAACTCTCATCAGGAGTTGGTGCAGGAACTCTGGAGTCTCGAGGATCAATTGGCTGATGCAGAGACGCAAACGCAAAACGGTTTTGTGCCCATTATCGGAGAGCAAATTGCGAACAAAGAGCGAATCGACGCGCTGAAAAATCGGATGGATCGGTTCATCGCGGAAGAAGCTCGCCTTCGAACTTTGTTGGGCGAGGAATCCAGAATCACTGACCAATTACAAGTCTTGACTGATCAGAAGCATGATCTGGATCGAAAGCAGAAGGCGCTCGAGGCGTTGCTTAACTCTCCCGTCAATCGTCTGACCGTCGGTGACGCGCCGTCGTTGGACAATCCGCCCATCGAGTCAAACAAAAAGAAAATGTTTGCCGCGGTCTTTGCCGGAGTCTGTGGAATCGTTTTCGGCCCCTTCTTGTTGTTCGACAGTTTGATGGTGATTCGCCGTCGCAACACAGAAAAACTGACCAACATTGGCTTGGGCCGACTCATCTCAAAGACGAATCAGCAATACACCGACAGCTCCCTTGATCCGACCGCAGCGCCCGAGCTCTTGGTCGCACCGCCGGCAGACATACGCCGGATGATCAATCAGCTGTTTACGGTCATCGGCGACGATCCTTACGTGTTAGCGTTCGCGGGTATGGATGGTAAGCCGCCGGCACGATCGATGATGTTTGATGTTGCCCGTTGTTTTGCCCGTCACGGTCGAAATGTGCAGCTGACCATGGTCAATCCGAATGTGAATGGCGATGACGAAGAGGCGCAAAAGAATTGTCGCCAAGATCAGCTTTACGCTCGCCAAAGTCCCGCAAGTTTTGACGTCGAATGTGTGGCCAGCGTCGGCTCCGCCGTCGCAAAGCTGGATCGCAAGCGAGACGAATTCGATCTCGTGATCATCGCGGCCGGGGTCGAGGCTTCCAACGTCAACGAACTCGACCTTCTTTCTTTTTACGCGGATGGGATCGTCGCGAGTGATCTTGGACGCGGCAAGCATCTTCGTCGACGCGTGAATGTTGTACGTCACGTCAACAGCAGTGAAGGAAATATTTTGGGAATCATCCCGTGATCATCAATCTGACAATTGTTTCTGTTTGGATCTTGATCGTGATCCTAGCCGTGCCCGTAGCCACGTTCGTATTCGAATTGTTGATGGCATGCCGGGCGCACACGCATGCGGCCGACAGTGTCGAGCCCGCTGGATCACGTCCCGCCTGTGCGATCTTGATTCCGGCCCACGACGAAGAATCTAACATCGAGAAGACGCTGTCGAACGTTTTGCAGAAAATTGGCAAGGATGACCGAGTGGTTGTGATTGCTGACAATTGCACAGACGCAACATCAGAATTGGCTTCGCGTGCAGGCGCCGAAGTTGTTTATCGAATCGACCCCGATCACCGAGGCAAAGGATTCGCGATGCAATTTGGCATCGACGCGATTCGCGAAGACCCGCGTGAGGTTGTTGTTTTTCTTGATGCAGATTGCCAATTTGTGGAAAACTCGCTTGACCATCTCGTTTGGCAAACGAAGTCACAAGGTTGTGCGACGCAAGCCAAATACTTGATGCGACGGCCTGACGAGGTCGACCAATCGATGCAGGCGACCATCAGCCAATTCGCGGTGCTGATCAAGAATTGGGTGCGTCCACGCGGCCTGCATCGTCTCGATGTGCCCGTGCCGCTTACCGGATCAGGCATGGGATTTCCTTGGAACGAAATATCGACGATCCCTCTCGCCAGTGCAAATCTAGTCGAAGACATGACACTGGGATGTCAATTAGCTCAACTCGGCCGGGGCGCTCGGTTTTGCGAGGCCGCCGAAGTGCTGGCGCCGCTGCCGACCTCATCGGCGGCCTCGCGACAGCAGCGCGAGCGTTGGGAACAGGGCCATCTTGACACGATTCGCAAACACGTGCCGCGACTGTTACTGACGGCGATCAAGCATCGAAGGATTTCCTTGCTGGCGGTCGCGTTCGACTTGGCGGTACCACCTCTTACTTTTTTGTTGTTCGCCCTTTCAATGACTTGGCTGATCACGGCTGTCCTGGCCACTGTCGATGTCAAGCCGTTTGTCTGCGTGACGAGCATGTTGTTAGCCATGGTCTTTGCGCTTGTGGTCTCTGCTCGCCGATTTTCTGACGACAGCCAGCTCTTCCGAGCTCTGCTAACTATCCCCCGATACGCGATCAACAAACTGCCCATCTATCTATCGTTTTTTTTCCGAGGACGCCAGCGTCAATGGTTGCGAACGGCTCGATAGAACTCGGCACATGGATTTGTTACTGGAGAAAACTGTTCTTGGATCGAATCGCGAGAGAACGGTTGCAATCTGACCTTCCGACAACGTAATGGCACGATGAACAAGATTCCCTTTCCGCAGACGGAAGTCGACCAGTTAATTCAAATTTCCGCCAAAGATGCCGAAGCCCCGGTCATTCGGCTTGACGGATTAAAGATCGCTTATCTGATGAACCAGCATCCGATGACGAGCGTTTCGTTTGTCCGTCGAGAAATGCAAGGCATGGAAGACGCGGGCGCGGAAGTGCAGCGATTTAGTATTCGCAAGTGGTCAGAGAAGTCCGTCGATCCGGCCGATCTTGCGGAGGTCTTCATTACGGAGTTCTTGCTGGAAAAGAAACTGTACATTTTGCTGGACCTGGTGTGGTGCATCCTGATGTATCCAAGAAAGTTCGCCCGAGCGCTGGCTCTGACGGTGAGGATTGGCTGGAAGGCCGATCGCGCGCTTCCCTTTTATCTGATGTACTTGGCCGAAGCTTGCCGGTTGCGTCGACGCACCGCGAAGCGGGAAACTCAATGGGTACACGCGCACTTTGGTACTAACTCGGCGACTGTTGCGATGTTGTGTCGCTTGCTGGGGGGGCCGCGATACAGTTTTACCGTCCATGGTCCCGAGGAGTTTGACCGTCCCGAGCTATTGCACCTGGGCACAAAAATCGAGCACGCGTCACTTGTCGTTGCGATCAGCAAGTATTGCCGAAGTCAGTTGTATCGTTGGTCGCGGTATGAGGACTGGCAAAAGATTCGTATTGTTCGTTGCGGGATCAACCGTACATTCGCGTCACCGGCGGCGAGTCCGCCGCCGGAGGCCCCGGAGCTCGTTTGTGTCGCTCGGCTGGCCGAGCAAAAAGGGTTGCCAATTCTGGTCAGGGCTGCCGGTGAGCTGAAACGACGGGGACGACACTTTCATCTGTCATTGATCGGAGACGGCCAGATGAAGGAAGAGATCAAAAATCTGATCCAGCAGAACAACGTTTCTTCGGAAGTCACCATTCTGGGCTGGCGGTCCGAGGAATTCGTTCGAAACACGATCGAGAATTCGCGGGCGCTTGTCTTGCCGAGTTTTGCAGAAGGCTTGCCCGTGGTGCTTATGGAAGCTTTCGCGCTCGAACGCCCCGTCATCACGACGCAGATCGCGGGAATCGGCGAACTCGTGCGGCACATCCAAAACGGATGGCTGATTCCTGCGGGTGACTTGCAGTCACTGGTATTAGCGATGGAGGCGGTGCTGGATGCATCTCCCGCCGATTTGCATGCGATGGGGAAACACGGGGCGAAAGCGGTCCGCGAGCGTCACGTCGCCGCCAATGAAGGTCGTCGATTGGGGCGAATGATTTCTATGGAATTGCTCGATGCTACAGCGTGAGCCGACGAAGCGTTCGGGTATTGTGGCCGGACGGAGTGTACTCACGCTAACGACCGTAGTGAATGACAACTTTGAATCAACATCACTTTCACGTCAGGGACATTTCTAGTGCAAACCGTTGACCGGCCGGTGAAGGCGTCCGACGATTTACCAACTTGCAAGGTGCTTGGGCTTCCACTCTCACGGCTATCGTTTCGTGATTCGATCCGATTCATTGAGAGACTGGCCCAGCGGGGCGATGGCGCCATCGTGATTACAGCTCCATTGCATTACGCCATGCTGTGCAAGCAGTATCCGGGACTACAAGATGTCAACCGTGAGGCTGCGATGATCGTGGCGGACGGAATGCCGTTAGTCTGGCTTTCACGAATCAAGCGGCAACCGATTGCGGAACGCGTCGCGGGTTCGGATCTCTTTCCGGCCCTCTGCTCATTGGCTCATCGACATCGCAAATCCGTTTTTTTGCTCGGGGCGGCACCGGGTGTCGCCGACGCCGCGGCGAAACGATTGATCGAACTCTATCCCGGGCTACAGATCGCCGGTGTGGAATGCCCCGACATGTCTGCATTGTCATCGGAGGAGGAACAGGCACTGGTCGATAGGATCCGCCGTTCCAACGCGGGATTTCTGTTCTTCGCACGGGGACAACCGGCAGGCGAGATCTGGCTTGCCAAGCACCGCAGCCAGCTCGGGTGCATTTGCCTGCAAATCGGCGCCTCCATCGATTTCGTTGCCGGTGGCGTCAGAAGAGCGCCGCGTTGGATGCAACTTTCAGGGACCGAGTGGATCTATCGACTATTACAAGAGCCAACTCGATTGATCGGACGCTATGCAAGAAACGCAGCGTTCTTGATACGCGAAGCGCCGCGAGATTTGCTTGTGAGATGATCTTAATGACGCGTTTTAAGTTGCTAAACCGATAACGTCTCGTTCAGTTTGATAATCGATACATCGCTTTGGATAACTGACAAAACTATAAATTTAGATTGCCCAATAAAAACCCGTTCAAACCGCTGTTAGCTTCTTTTTTCAATGAATGGCATGGTGCTTGCAACCCACGGAATTCAGAGAGTTCTTCTGTTTTTCGTAGAGCACCGGAAAGATGCCCTCCAATACTTTCGAAAAAGAAGTGGAAGCGAACAGCGTCTCGGTTGGTCTTGATCAACCGCAAAGATTTTCAGACGCGAGTGCGCATGTAACCACTGGCCATTCCAGATCGACAAACGGTTTGCGTCTGGCACGCGAGATACAAATCGAGCACGAATCGACACTGACGATTCCGATACGTGTCTACGAAATGCTCAAGCGAGCGTTCGATATTGTTGCAGCCACGATGCTGTTGTTAATCCTATCGGTACCGCTATTAGTGATCGGACTGATCATTCGTTTGTCCGATGGCGGAAGCATGTTTTTCGTTCAAACTCGAATCGGAAGGTTTGGTCGACCTTTTAAATGTTACAAGCTGCGCACAATGGTTAGCGACGCCGAGCGGATCAAAGATGAACTGAGTGAGATCAACGACCACGGTCAGTCGATCACTTTTAAAATACGCCGCGACCCCAGAATCACGCCCATCGGAAGGTTGCTCCGCAAGACAAGTATTGATGAGCTGCCACAGCTGTTGAATGTCTTGCGTGGCGAGATGAGTTTGGTCGGTCCGCGGCCCGCGGTGCCTCGCGAGGTGCGACAGTACACCTATCGAGATCATCAACGATTGTCGGTGCAACCGGGCCTGACCTGCGTTTGGCAGGTCAGCGGACGCGGAGATGTCTCGTTTGACGGGCAGGTCGAGATGGACCTTGATTACATCAATCGCCGAAGTTTTTCGTTGGACCTGAAGCTGCTGGTGTTAACGATTCCCGCAGTCCTTTCGACCCGAGGCGCATACTGAATGTTTTCCGAGCAGTCGTCGAGCCAGCGTGCGTTATCCGCCGAAACGCTATCCGCCGAAGCAGTTTTCGTTGATCATGTGGAATCCACGTCCGGCGGTGAGGTTTGTCCAGCGGTGTCCGGCCACACGGCGGTCCGGCCATCGATCAATCGTCAAATTGCCGAGCCGATTTGTGAGTCAACTCAATTGGTTGCTGCTTCGCATTCCAACATAGAAACTTCGCGTGTCGCGGTCGTGATATTGAATTATCGGACGCCCGAAATGGTGATCGACTGTCTTGAGTCGTTAACAACCGAGGTGGATTTGGATGCTGATCGAGTGATTGTCGTTGATAATCAATCGCCCGACGATTCGGCCAGCAGGATTCGCGACGTCGTTGAACAACGAGGCTGGCAAAACTGGTGTCGTGTTGTCGTCAGCCCGTCCAACGATGGTTTCTCGGCGGGCAACAATTTTGGCATCGCGTCACAGAGTTCTGAGTTCTATTGGTTGCTAAACAGCGACACCATTGTGCGTCCGGGAGCGTTGCAGCTGATGCTCGAAGCGGCTCGCGCCAACTCGGATGCGGCGATCGTCGCGCCGACACTCACATGGCCCGATGGCAAGGCTCAGCAAAGTCGATTTCGATTCGGTTCACCCGCTGCTGAGTTTTTAGCCTCTGCCCAGCTGCTTGCGCTTTCTCGCCTCGTCGAGGGTCGTGCGCCCAAGGAATTTTCACAAGACGCTTCGTGGGTAAGCTTCGCGTCGGTGCTAGTCCGCGCCACGGCATATCAACAGATTGGGCCGATGGATGATCGCTACTTTATGTATTACGAAGATACCGACTATTGCCGACGAGCCATTGAGCATGGTTGGAAAATCGTCAGTGAGCCGCGTGCGAGTGTCGTTCATCTTCGCGGCGGCAGTTCACCGGTCAAGCGTCTAGCCGCCGAGCTGCGACGCCGGCCGTTTTATTACTACGCATCACGGGCTCGCTACTTTGCCAAATTTTATGGCCAGGGCGGGCTGATTGTGGCAAACCTCTGCTGGAGCCTCGGACGCTTACTCTCGATGCCTCGTGACTGGCTGGGAATTCGTCAGAGAACAGCATGCCATGCTGAATGGCGAGACAATTGGACCAACATCTTGAATCCTCTCGGCGGAGCCTCCAAATGAATCATCGTCCCGACTTTTTAATCATCGGAGCAATGAAGAGTGCGACCAGCACTTTGCATGAACAACTTGGTGCTCAGCCTGGGATATTTATGTCTTCGCCGAAAGAAATTTATTATTTTAGCGACGACGAATATTACCAGAAGGGAATGGATTGGTACCTGAATCATTTTGCGCAGGCCGATCGTGATGACCTGTGTGGGGAATCCTCGACGCACTACACAAAGCTTCCCACGTATCCTCATACGGTGGATCGAATCCGTTCGGATTTGCAGGGAACCAAATTCATCTATGTGATGCGAGACCCAATCGATCGCTTGACTTCACAATACATCCATCACTGGACGATGCGTGAGACGCTTGGGAGTTTTGATCAATGCCTCGCCGAAACGGATATCCTGGTCGCATACAGTGAGTACGCTCGGCAATTGCATCCGTATTTTGAAGCGTTCGGCAAAGAAAACGTTCTGCCTGTCTTCTTTGACCGCCTCTGTAAGTATCCCCAAGCCGAGCTTGAACGCGTCTGTCGATTCATCGGCTATGACCGGCATCCTGAGTGGATGCCCGAGCTGTCAGGGCAAAATGAATCGGCAGCGAGACTAAGAACAAATCCGACGCGAGATGCGGTTCTTAACGCTCCGGTCCTTTCTCATCTGCGGCGCGGGCTCGTACCGCGAAATATACGAGACCGAGTCAAGCGACTGTGGCAAATGCAGGGGCGACCGAGTTTGAGTGATGCTTGGCGGGCAAAGATTGTCCCGAGGATTGATCAGGACTTGCGGTGCCTTGGCGATCTGATGGGCATCGATCTGAACTGCGAAAACTTTAAGAGTGCGACTTCGGAACCCGATTCATCACCGGATTGGTGTGACCGACCTGATATGGAATTGGTCGATTCGTGTATCGCGATATCGAATTCTAATGTTTGTGGAGCGGGTGGCGATGTCATCTGAATCGGTTCGAGTCCTGTTGCTTGCCGAGGCGGCCAATCCAAGTTGGCGCAGCGTTCCGCTGGTCGGTTGGTCGCATTGCGAGGCGATTGCCCAGCAAACCGATGCTCATCTGGTTACGCAGGTACGCAACCGAGACGCGATTCTTAAGGAGGGTTGGCGCGAACCGGACGACTTTACGGCAATTGATTCCGAGGCAATCGCCTATCCCATCTATCGGGCAACATCACTGCTGCGCGGTGGCGCGGGAAAAGGCTGGACGACCGATCAGGCGTTTTCAACGGTCAGTTACTATTACTTTGAATATTTGGTTTGGCGAAAATTCAAAGAGGAGCTTAAGGCCGGGCGATTCGATATCGTTCATCGTGTTACACCCATGAGCCCGACAAAGCCGTCGCCCATGGCCAAATGGTGTCACTCGATCGGCGTTCCGTTCGTCCTCGGGCCGTTAAATGGTGGCTTACCCTGGCCGAGTGAGTTTCCGGATTTGGCGCGGCAGGAAAATGAGTGGTTGGCCAAGTTTCGCGATTTCTATCACTACCTGCCCTATCAAAAATTGACCCGTGAATGTAGCGCGGCGGTTCTCGCTGGTTCTCGCAATGTCTACGAGGGCTGGAACCGCCAGGCGCCGCAGCGGACCTTTTATATGCCGGAAAATGGGCTGGACCTCGATCGGCTTTGTCAGCCGAGAAATCGAAAGGCGAAACTTCCTATCGAAGTTCTTTTCGTCGGGCGCATGGTGCCGTACAAAGGCGCCGATTTGCTGATCGAGGCACTCGGGCCATTAATCCGCGGCGAAAAAGTCAGGCTGAAATTGATAGGTGACGGGCCTCACAAGCCTGCATTGATCGCTCAAGTCGATCGGCTGGGATTACAGCACGGCGTCGACTTCCACAAACCGGTCCGTCACAGCGAATTGGGTGAACACTACGCTGCCGCTGATATTTTTGGTTTTCCAAGTCTCCGTGAACTCGGTGGCGCGGTCGTGATCGAGGCAATGGCGCAGGGGATGGTGCCGGTCGTTGTTGACTATGGTGGTCCGCCTGAATTCCTGACACCAGAAACCGGGGTCGTCTTGCCGATGGGTGATCGAGCGAAAATCGTATCATCGATGCGACGTGCTGTTGCAACATTTGTCGATGACCCAAGCAAAATTCATCGCATCTCATCTCAAGCCCGGGCAGAGGCACGTCGACGTTTTTCATGGCAGCGAAAGGCGTCCGACGACGTGCGCGTGTATGAGTGGTTGCTTGGACGAGGCCCACGTCCCGACTTGTCGCCCCCGTCACCCTATGGTCATCCGCCAGCGAACTCACTTGAACGGAATTCAGCGGAACATCGTCCGGTCCCACGTGGTCGCGATTCGTGTTCGAAAGTAGGGGACGCTCCGGTGAAGAAAAGGTCTGCTCGGCCGCTCGCCTAATGCTGTTTTTCTAACCGATGGCGAAAGACAAGCCGAATCGCTTCAAGCCGTCTGAGTTTTGCGGCACCATCCCTTTGCGGCACCATCCCAAGGAATTGTGGGCGGTGCGGTTTCTGATCGAAATCGCTTGATCGACGCTTCCGCTGCGGTCAACGGTTCGACCCTGCGCGACAACAAGAAAACGGTTAGCCTGCGCAACATCAAGAAAACAATTGGCCGGCGCGACGGCAAAAAGCGGGTTACGTCACGAGGCTGCGTGCAACGCTGGCCGCAGGCTAATCTTAGGTTGCGGCGCTAGCAAAAGGCGTCTCTCGAAAGGCTTTGCGTCTCGTGAAAGCTTACAGACGCCCGTGTCGAGGTTTTCATCGGTCGCCATTTTCACCGAAACGTGTCGCACCGTTGGGCGACAGCAGCCGAGTCAACGAGCGAAAAGCTCGAAGATTACCGAAATCGAAAAGACTTTCGTATGAAGTCCTGTGGCTCGTTGGGTCGACACGTCGGTCGATTCATCGAAGAGGCGACGGTGGGATTCGAACCCACGAATCGCTGATTTGCAATCAGCTCCCTTAGACCACTCGGGCACGTCGCCAATGAAGGTAGAAACTTAGGAGTTCTGTGCCGAGGAGTCAATATCCTCATCATCTCACAAATCCCATCACCTTACCCAACGGAGTCTATCGGAATGATGATGCCAATTCTTGAGCCCCAAGTCGTGCATCGGCCGATGTGATTGCGGCACGATCCGCCCCGAAGATGGAGCCGTTTTGCCGGTTCAGGGTTCGGCGGGGCTCGCCATGCTTGGTTCCCAGTCGTCGGTAAATACGATTCGCCCGGCGAAAGATCGAGCGAGGTGGCTGGCAGAAGTGAACGGATGCTGGGTGAAACTCGCGAAAACGGCTGCCTCGGCGCTCCGGATTGTCGGTTTCGGCACCGGTCTTGTCATCTGGCGGATAATCGCGAACACTTACGGCTACGGCGTGTATCTAAATACGGCTTGTAACCAACATTCGCCATCGACAATCCACTTGTCCGAAAGTCACCCTATGAACTTCCCGCTGCCGCCACAACTCGCTCGCGAATCGATGTCGGGTCGCGACCTTACTAGCAGCCAGTCTTACCAAAGTTACCAGCGTCAGCGTCAAATGACGCTCGGCGATTTGCTGCTGGAAAATCGAATCGTGTTCTTGCAGGGCGAAATCCACTACGCCAACGCCAATGACGTCGTGATGAAATTGCTGTACTTGCAGAGCGAAAACCGCCGCAAGGACATCCACTTTTACTTGAACTCGCCCGGCGGCAGCGTGACCGCGACGCTGGCCATTTACGACACGATGCAGATGTTATCGTGCCCGGTCGCGACCTACTGCGTTGGCGAAGCCTGCAGCGGTGCGGCCGTGTTGCTGGTCGGCGGAGCGAAAGACAAACGATTCTGTTTGCCCAACAGCCGTGTGATGATGCACCAGCCGATGGGCGGCGTCGGCGGCCAAGTCAGCGATATCGAAATCCAGGCCGCAGAAATGTTCCGTTATCGAGACGTGTTGAACGAAATCATCAGCCAACATAGTGGACAAACCGTCGAGAAAATCGCGAAAGACACCGATCGCGATTTCTTCCTCAGCGCTCAAGAGGCCAAGGAATACGGATTGGTCGATGACATTCTGACGAAGCCACCAGCGGGTGACGATGACGACGACCAGTCATAAGTGATCCACCAGCCGGGTGCTTCTGGCGATGCCATTGTGTGCACCCGACGGATCGCAACTCATCCTTTGCTCACCGCGAAACATTTATTTGAAAGTTACTTGCTATGCCCATGATCCCCTACGTCGTCGAAAAAAGCGGTCGCGAAGAACGCGTTTACGACATCTACAGCCGGCTGCTCAAGGATCGGATTATCTTTCTTGGCCAACAGGTCAATGACGACATCTCCAACGCGTTGGTCGCGCAGATGTTGTTCCTGCAATCGGATAACCCCAAAGAAGACATCCATCTGTACATCAACAGCCCGGGTGGCAGTATCACGGCCGGGATGGCGATCTATGACACGATGCAATTCGTCTCATGCGACGTCGCGACCTACTGCATCGGACAAGCCGCTTCGATGGGTGCCGTGTTGTTGACCGCGGGCGCCAAGGGAAAACGATTCGCCCTGCCCAATGCCCGAATCATGATTCACCAGCCGCTCGCTGGCATGCAGGGAACCGCACGCGAAGTGGAAATTCATGTCGCGGAACTTCGTCGCATCAAGCAGCGAATGAACGAGATCATGATCGAACACACCGGCCACTCGCTGGAAAAGATCGAAACTGATACGGACCGTGACCGGTTCATGTCGGCTGACGAGGCGGCCGAATATGGATTGATTGACAAAGTCGTCAAAAGTATCGACGCCAAGTAGCGCGTCCGCACGACCGCTCGATTACATTCGTTGGCTACGGTTTCCGCTGCTCCGTTTGGGTCTCCTTCCGACGGTGCAGCGCCCCACCTCACCGACCCACCAACGACACGCGCCCCCTTCGTCTAGAGGCCCAGGACGCCGGACCTTTTCGGTTCGGAAACGCTCGTTCAAATCGGGCAGGGGGTACTGCGCGGGGAGCTAGCTCTGATGTGTTCTGGATCGAAAGCCTGGCTGAAAACAGGTTGTGCGTATGCGTGGATCGTCGTCGGCCTTTTCGCCGCGACGTGGGTTACATCGGCCGGTGCCGATCGCCCAGACGTCTTGATGCTGGTCATCGACGATCTCAGACCCATGCTGGGCTGCTACGGTGACACCCGAATCCATACGCCGAATATCGATCGGCTCGCTTCTGAGAGCGTCGTTTTTGACAAAGCGTATTGCCAATATGCAAAATGTGGCACGTCGCGATTGTCGTTGATGACGGGGTTGCGTCCCGATGCGATCGATGTCTACAGCAACAATGAACGTGACGTCAGATCGTTTCGCAAACGCCGGCCTCAGGCATATTCGATCGCCGCTTGGCTGAAGCAGCACGGCTATCACACACAGAGCTTTGGCAAGATCTATCACGACGGATGGGATAACGCCGGCGATTGGTCGCAGCCCTCTTTGCCCGGTCGTGAACGAGAGATGTGGGAAGTCATCGACGAGTCGGATCCGACAGCGCCGACAAAAATTGCCGATCGGTTCGCATGCCCGGTCATGCAAAGTCCCGATGTCCCCGACGATCATCTGTTCGCCGGACGAATGACCGACGCGGTTTTGCAATCGATCGCGCGAACGGATATTGATCAGCCTCGGTTGATGGCCGTTGGATACCGCCGACCGCATCTTCCTTTTGTTGCACCCAAAAAATACTTCGATCTTTATCGTCCCGATGCGACTTGGTTGACGTCGGTCCCGCTGCCCAAGGCAGAAATGCCGCTAATGGGCTGGTTCAATTCCGACGGCTATGCAGGGGCGGCAAGTCGTTTCGGGATTGAAATGCCGCCCAAGCCGACGCGACAACAAGCGATGGATCTAAACGGTTATGAACTGCGCAGCTATCTGGGTGTGGCCAAACGGGGACCGATCGATCAGCAAACGCAAATTGATTTAGTGCATGCCTATGCCGCATGCGTCAGTTTTGTCGACGCGCAAGTGGGCCGAGTGCTTGATGCGCTGGAAGCGTCCGGTCGTCGGGACGAGACCGTCGTGATGCTGTTCGCAGATCATGGTTGGCATCTCGGTGAACACAGTGCTTGGGGCAAGATGACCAATTTTGAAATCGCCACACGAGTCCCCTTGATGATCAGTGCCCCGGATCTTGCCGCGGCGCGCACGCAATCGATCGCCGAGTTGGTGGATCTTTATCCAACGCTCTGTGAGTTGTGTTCGGTGCCGGCACCAAGCCATCTCGAAGGGGAAAGTTTAGTCGATTCGCTGCGCAACCCCGGTGTCGTGACGGACAGTCACGCGATGAGTCAGTACACGAGGTTTCGCGATCGGTACATGGGGCGTGCCGTGCGCACCTCCGATTACCGCTATGTCGCTTGGTTCGATTCGTCGAGCAACGAAATTGTCGCTCGTGAGTTGTATGATCACCGCACCGATCCATCGGAGACCCAGAACTTGGCCGGCGAACCCGACTACAATATCATCCGCACGGAATTAGAGCGGATGCTCACCCGATCACTACCCTAGCTCGCTGTGTACCCTGGCTTGCTGTGTCTGCAGAGATATTCGAATGCGGCAACGCGTTTGATGGGCCGAAACGTACTCGAACGCCAATCACAATTATGAATGTTTTTTTATGCTTGCGGTTAACGCTGTTGATGACGGCGATGGTGTCGCCATTGGCAATGGCCCAGCAACCGCCCAATTTCGTGGTCATCTTTTGCGATGACATGGGGTACGGCGATGTGAACTGCTTCGGCAACCCTGCGATCGAGACGCCGAATCTGGACCGAATGGCGGCTGAAGGACAAAAGTGGACGCAGTTCTACGTCGCAGCGCCAGTTTGTACCCCGAGTCGTGCGGCGCTGATGACCGGACGCTATCCGATCCGCAATGGAATGACGTCAAGCAAGCGCGCGGTGCTGTTCCCCGATTCCGGTGGAGGCCTGCCACCAGAAGAAATCACTCTCGCAGAAATGCTGAAACCGCAAGGATACGCAAATGGCTGTTTTGGAAAGTGGCACCTGGGACATCTGCCTGAATTCTTGCCAACGGCGCAGGGCTTTGACACCTATTACGGGATTCCCTACTCGAACGACATGGATCGTGTTGCAGATTCCGCCAACTATCGCAACGAAGCGCATCGCGATCCGAACTATTTTGCGGAAACGGAATCCTACAACGTTCCGTTGATGCGAGATGAGATGATCGTGGAACAACCTGCCGATCAGACCACCATCACGCAGCGCTACACGACCGAAGCGATCAAGTTCATCAAAGAACACAAAAGCCAGCCTTTCTTTGTGTACTTGGCGCATTCGATGCCGCACATCCCATTGTTCGCGTCCAAGGAGTTTCAATCGTCGAGCCGCCGGGGACTATTTGGCGATGTGATTGAAGAGATCGATGCGAACGTTGGACGTGTACTCGATGCGCTAAAAGAGTCAGGCATCGATGAGCAGACGCTCGTCGTTTTCTCGTCCGACAACGGCCCGTGGTTGTCCTTCCAAACGCATGGAGGTTCGGCGGGGCCTCTTCGCGCCGGTAAAGGAACGACGTTCGAAGGCGGTATGCGAGTCCCCACAATTTTTCGCTGGCCCGGCAAGATCCCGCAAGGCGTCGTTACCGAACTTGGGTCCACGATGGACTTGATGGCAACATTCGCGAATCTGTCTGGTGCAAGCCTGCCAAGTGACCGGCAACTAGACAGCGTCGACCTGACATCGGTGTTGTTGGGGACGGGGCCGAGCGCACGCGATGGGATCTTTTATTGGACGCGAGGCGAGTTGCATGCGGTTCGCCAGGGGCCATGGAAGCTTCACGTGAAGCTTCGGGAGCCGATTTTTTATGGCCGTGAGCAAAAGATCGACAAGCCTCAACTGTATCAAGTCGAACATGATTCGGCAGAGCAGTTCGACGTCGCAGACCAGCATCCTGATATCGTCAAGAGCTTGCAGCAAGCACTGCAGACGCATCAATCCGGCGTCGACGAAGTTCCAGACAATTTGGCCATCCCGGCACGGAAATGACCCGTTCGTGACGGGGAAAGGTTCGACGGTGGCAAGGTAGTCAAAGGCGCCGTGCTACATTCGGCTTGTTGGCTGATAGACACTTCGTCCGCGGAGCAGCACGTTTTGAATCCAGCGATCGTCCCACGCGAACATCAGCGTCGCGAGCGGATTTTGGTTCCTTTCCAGCCAAGGAATGTCCGGCCGCGACAAGACAATGTCCGCCCGGTGACCAATTCTCAGTCGCCCCACATCCGATAAACGTAAATGGTCTGCGTTGCCTGCGGTGATGGTGTGCCAAGCCGTGCCTGCGTCGGGGAAACCGTTTCCGATCAGCGCAGCCGCCTCGATCATCGCCCGCGCGACGCGCACCATGCTGCGTTCGTATCCGGCCCCAATATCACTTCCGATCGCAATGGAAACGGTGTCGCTGGTGAGCTGTTCTCGATCCATTGTTCCGCTGCGCAAGAATGAGTTGGCTGTGGGACAGTGCGCAATGGTTGCTCCCGCCTGCTTCAATTTGGCTCGATCCCGAGGGCCTAAGTGGATGCCGTGTCCGAAAACAGAACGGTTGCCCAGCAGCCCGGCACTCTCATAGACATCAACGTAGTCCCGCCCGTCAAAGAGTTCACTGACGACTTGGCATTCGTTGACCGTTTCGGCGAGATGAGTTTGCACGATCGCGCCGGACTGGCTCGCCAATCGGCCGGCACCTTCAAGTAGAGGTTCGGTGCAAGAGATTGCAAACCGTGGCGTGACCGCCGATGCCATGTTCGAGTGCGCAGGAAATTCATCGCAGAGTGTCGCCGCCTCATCTAGCAGTTGATTCCGATCGCGGCACAGTTCCTCAGGCGCATTGCGATCCATCAAGACCTGCCCAATCGCACCGCGGAGCCCGATTTCATCGGCGATCTGCAGCGCCGCGCGAGCTGACTGGTGATGCACCGTTGCGTACGCGCAAATGCCGGTCGTCCCGAATGACAACAGTTGATTGATGACGCGGCGCGACATTGCTTTCGCATAGTCTTCGTCCGCCCATCGCATTTCCTCAGGAAACGTAACGCCGCTAAGCCAGTCCAACAGCGGCATGCCGTGGGCACCGATCATATCGAATTGAGGAAAGTGCAGGTGGGCGTCGATCATCCCCGGCGAGACCAGCGTTTGCGCGTCCCCCAGTTCAGCGGTCTTGGGGATGTCGCCGACCTGGACGTCGACGATGTGAGAATCATCGATGCGAATGAAACCCGGCTCAATCCGGCACATTCCTGTTCCATCGCGATTGGATTCGTCTAGCAGTAATTGCCCAGCAACAATCATGTGATTCTTAACGCGTGCTACCGCTTCGTGGTCTTGGTGGAGGTTTTTTGGCTGTGTTTCAATTCTCTTCGTCCGATTCTAGTCTGCCGCTCTGTCGGGCCAAAGCTCCCGTTGGGCCCATCAGTGCGCGAGTACCTATGAATTCGAGCCCCCCCTACAACCGGATTAATCCGTCGATACCGCTTGATCCGTCTCGCAATCCATCGCAACTGCTTTGCCGATCCCGTATAGGTTTTGACCGGCATCGGGGTGAACGTAATGTTCCTTGTCATTAGAAACCGTTGTTGCAAAGCACACCCACTGACGTCGATGTCGCACCGAACGCCTGCCAAAAACGTTACTGATCCGATCGAAGGAATTGAATCGGCCGTGCGTGGCTACGCACGGCTGTTTCCGACGGTGTTTGAAAGCGCAGTCGGTTCGATTTTGAAAGACACTAATGGTCGACAATTTATCGACTTCTTCTGCGGCGCGGGATCTTTGAACTACGGGCATAACAACCCGGCAGCAAAGCAAGCGCTGATCGATTACATCGAGTCTGACGGAATCCAGCACTCGCTCGACACCGTCACCAAGGCCAAAGTGGCGTTTTTGGACGCATTGTCCGAAGTGATCTTAAAGCCACGCCAGCTGGATTACAAAATTCAGTTTACCGGTCCAACAGGTACAAATGCCGTGGAAGCGGCGGTCAAGCTCGCTCGCAAATCGAAGCGGCGTTCGCATGTCATCGCGTTCACCCATGCTTATCACGGACACTCGCTCGGGGCGTTGGCGCTGACCGCGAACGACTATTATCACAGCGAGTACTACGGTGATCGTAACAACGTATCCCATCTGCCGTTTGACGGTTATTTGGGAAATCAAGATACGAGCCTGCTGCTGGAAAAAATGTTGAGTGACCAGAGCAGCGGACTGCCGGTCCCGGCTGCGATTATCTTGGAAACGATCCAGGGCGAAGGTGGCGTTAACGTGGCCAGTGTCCAGTGGCTTCGCCGCATCGCCGAACTTTGCCAACGACATGATATCCTGCTAATCGTCGATGATATTCAAGTTGGAAACGGCCGAGCTGGAAAGTTCTTCAGCTTCGAACACGCTTCGATCACTCCTGATATTGTTTGCTTGTCGAAATCGATCGGTGGTGGGCTGCCGCTGTCGTTGGTCTTGATTCGTCCCGAGTGCGATGCATGGCAACCAGGAGAGCACACCGGTACGTTTCGCGGAAACAACTTAGCGTTTGTTGCGGCAACCGCCGTTCTGCAGCACTGGCGTTGCGGCGATTTCGAGTCGCAAATTGCGGCACGTGGCGAGATTGTCCAAAACTATCTATTGGAATTGTGTCAGTCGTTCGGTTCGCATTCGTTCTCGGTCCGTGGCCGGGGCATGATTTGGGGACTGGATGTTGGGTCCGGTGAGTTCGCAAAGAAGGTGATTCGCGAAGCGTTCCATCGTGGGCTGTTGATCGAATCATCTGGTGCTGATGACGAAGTCTTGAAGGTCATGCCAGCCCTAACCATCGAAACGGATCTGTTGGTCCGCGGTCTCGATGTCCTGAAAGAATCCATTGCCGCCGTTGCCGCCGAGCAGTCGGCGGTGGTGATTCCCGTCTTTCCTGCCGTTGGGTTTTCAAACGCGTCGGTTCAGGCGTAGTGCATCATCATGACATCAAGTTCGTCACGCGATACACAACATTCGAACACAATCGAGTCGGTTCCAACTGCGGCACAGATGGGCGAAGACCTCGTTGGGTTTGACACGCTCTTCTGTCGCCAGGTCCAGCTGACGCCGGATCGTGTTGCGGTGATCCAGGACGATCGCGTACTGACGTACCGGCAACTTAGCGATCTGGCATCGGCGTTTGCCAGAAAACTGTTGTCCGTCGGCGTGGTGCACGGCGATCATGTTGGCCTATGCCTCGATCGTTCGCCCGAGGCTATCGCAGCGATGCTCGGCGTCTTCAGGATTGGGGCGATCTTCGTTCCCCTGGACCCAGAGTATCCGGTCGACCGACTCGTGTTCATGGTCCAGGACGCAAGCATTTCCGCCATCATTGCCGAGCCGGAACATCGGGCGATGTTGCAGCAAGACTTATCCGACGGAATCACGGAACGATCCGCCGAGATTGCCTGGGTCGACACTGCGCCGGGCGAAGCGTCTGAGATGCTACCCGCCGCGGATGTGTCGCCAAGCGATGTTGCCTATGTCATGTACACTTCGGGTTCGACGGGAAAGCCGAAAGGTGTGCAGATCGAACATGCGGCACTCGCGGCTTATTGTTTTGCGGACATCGATATCTACCAAGTCGTACCAGACGATCGGACGCTGCAGTTTTCGACACTGAATTTCGATATCGCCATCGAAGAAATCTTTCCGCCCTTGCTGACAGGGGGCGCGGTTGTCGTGCGGCCCACACAACGAGCAGACGCTCGCAACGAACTCTCATCGATCGTACTGAGCCACGACGTTACGGCGATTCATTTGGCGACCGCGTATTGGCATCAATGGGTCGATTTGATGGTCGCATCCGACGAGCAAGTCCCGCCGAGTATTCGGTTGATGATCGTGACCGGTGAGAAAGTGTCGGTCGAGCACTATCGTCGATGGCAATCCATTTGTGATCACAACGTACTGTGGTGCAATGCGTATGGCCCCACCGAAGCGACCGTGAGTGCGACCGTATTCGTCCCGGGACCCGACTTTGACGCGGCGAATATGCCAATCGGCAAGCCGATGAAACGGTATGAAACCGTCATTCTTAATGACTCACTTGGCGAAGTCCGTGATGGCGAGACGGGGCAACTTTACATCGGCGGCCCCGCGCTAGCTCGCGGTTACTTAAACCGGCCCGACCTGACTGAGCAGGCATTCGTGACGACCGGTGGGCCAACCCCGCGACGTCTCTACCGCACGGGTGATTTGGCCCGATGGTTGCCCGATGGCAATATCGATTTCGCTGGACGCATCGATCACCAAATCAAGCTGGGGTCTTATCGAATCGAACCGGCCGAAATCGAAGCCGCACTCGATCAGCATGCCAGCGTTCTGGAATCTTTGGTCAGCTATGACGAATTGGATGGATCAAAATATCTGATCGCGTATGTCGCAGTCGGAAACAACCAACCCGATGCAGCGGATTTATCCGGATTCTTGCGCGACCGTCTACCCTCATACATGGTTCCGACGCGCTATGCTTTGATGACCGAATTTCCAAAGACCATCAACGGAAAGATCGACCGCACCCAGTTGAAACCTTGCCAGAGCGTCGTCGCACGTGAGAAAAGCTATGTCGCGCCGCGAAACGATCTGGAAACGAAGCTGTGTCATCTCTGGCAAGAAGTCTTGAATGTACCCGAGGTAGGAATCCACGACGATTTCTTTCTACTCGGCGGCAGCTCATTGCTTGTCACGCAAGTTGTGACGCGGTTGACAGCCGAACTGCAAATCGAACTGCCCGTGCGTGACTTCTTTGCCAATCCAACGGTGGCAACGGCGGCGCAGCATCTAGCGTATTTGTCGGGAGAACAGAGTGCCGCTGGGCTTGCAGGCGGCGAGGATGAATTTGCCAGTCGTCGTGCACGGTTACCACGACTTGAGCCAGGATACTTTGACAGCGGCAGAGATCGATTGTTCGCGATGCATTACCGGCCCCCTCAGCGTGCCAGACGACACGCGGTGCTGATGTGCCACGCATATGGACACGAATACGCACGGTCGTTTCGTAATTTGCAACAGCTTGCGGTGCAGCTTTGCCAAGCCGGATTCGATGTGATGCGGTTTGACTATGTCGGTTCGGGGAATTCGACCGGCGACTGTGATCGTGCGACATTGGAACAGATGCGATCGGATATCGGCGCCGCGGTCCAGCACATGCGCCTGCAGTGCTCGCCACAAAAAATATCAGGGATCGGCGTGCGGCTGGGCGCGACTGCACTTGCGACGAGTGGTTTGAACGGACTCTCGCAGATGATTCTTTGGGATCCCGTGCTCAGTGGATCAGGATTCCTCAGCGATCTGCAGCGATTTCATGCCAACGCGCTCACGGGGTTGAATCGGTTCCAGAACGTAAGAGAAACCGGTGCGATTGATCAGCTGTTCGGGCATCGCATGAACCCGCGGAAGCGAGAAAGTTTTGCCCACGCAGCCCTTCCGCAAGACGGTACGTCGCGGGCCGAAAAACAATGGATCGTCACTAGCCGAGGGTATCTCGAACGTGAATCACGCGGGTTTGAACTTTCTGCATTATGGCCATGTGTCATGACGGAAGACGAAATTCGTTGGCACGATCCGGCCTATACGGAAAGTGCCTTTTCATCGCCAGAAATTTATCGAGTGATTTTGGACGCGTTGCAAGCGGAGGCCGAGTGATGGAACGACCCGTTGTCTTTGGGAACCACGATCATCTCGTGGGCGTCGTGACCGAGGCTGAACATCCGGCCGGAAACAGTGAGGTCGCAGTCATCTTGATGACCGCTGGCATGTTGCATCATGTCGGTCCGTTCCGCTTGCATGTCGATCTCGCTCGTCAACTCGCCAGTAAAGGCATCCGTAGTTTGCGATTTGACCTTTCCGGCATTGGGGAAAGCCTTGGCGTTGGGTCTGCGGGAAGCTCGATCGACCGAGCCGCTGCCGAAACCGGTGCTGCGATGGATTGGATGAGAGAAAACGGTGGCAGCCGCAAATTCATTCTGTTTGGTCTCTGTAGTGGTGCCGACGATAGTATGCACACCGCGGTCAACGACGATCGTGTGCACGGGTTTGTTGCAATAGATGGCTGTGGGTACCGAACCAAGCGTTTTCACTGGTATCGTTTGATACGGCACTATGTCCCGAGGCTGCTAACGCCGAAAAAGTGGTTTCAATTCGTCAAGCGAATCCTTAGCGCAAACGAAACGCCACCGTCGACTCTGCAAGCGGGATCGGATGTCCGCGAGTTTCCAGATCGCGAAGAAGCGGTCAAGCAGTTTCAAACGCTCGCCGATCGTCAAACGCGGATGCATTTCGTTTACACCGGCGGAATTTCCGAGTACTACAACTACCAACAGCAATTCTTCGAAATGTTGCCGGAGGTCGATTGGCAGCAGACGGCATCGACCACATTTTTTCCGCACATGGACCATGTCGCCTTGTTGTGCGAAGACCGCAACCAACTGGTTTCACACGTGGTGTCCGAGATTGCATCGATCGTGGAATCGATCACAAATTCAGCCGAGGCAACAGACAAACCGGCGGGTATGCCGAGCCTAAATTCTTGGCCTGTGATAAGTCCGAACGCGACGGTTTGATCAAGTTGCAAGCTCGTGGCGTTTGCCAGCCATCAGGGATGACACCACAGCACTAACGTAATGTCTGACCGGCAACGTCCATTAGCAGCGAATTGGAGACTGCGTTGCCAAAGTCATCGTAGCGGTCGAACGTCCACACCACTTCTTTTGTCTTGGGACTCACTTCGACCAGCAACGGCTGACCAGGGCCGGCATGACAGTTGCCGATCACGTAGTTTCCGTTGGGAAGAACTTCCAGCGTTGTCACCCACGCCAATGTGATGCCGGGAAGATCGTTCTGGTGCAATTGCCAGACAATTTCTTTTTCAGGAGTGACCTCTAAGACGCAGTGGCCGTTACCGCCGCCGATCAATGTATTCCCGTTTTCTAGCCGCAGGGCACAAAACAGACGGTTGCCAAACGCTTCCGGTCCATGACCCTTTGCCGCTTCTTTGCCAAACATAGGGACTTCATAATCCCAGACGACTCGACCCGATTCACCGTCGTATTCTCGAACCATTCCATCGGCTTCGTGAGCGACCAAGTAATTGCCGCTGGCGAGCCTGCGGACCAACCGAGTGTCGGAATGTGGGTTCGGATGGTTCACCGTCAATGGAATTTCTCTTACCAGTTCGCCCGTTGCGGTAACCTCGATAATGCGCGCCGAACCGGATTCGGCGATCATGGTGTGGCCATTGGGCAACCGCTCGAAAGCGTGCACCTCAATCTTTTTGCCTTGATTGCCGTTTTCTTTGGCGGAGTCGTATTTCCAAACGACCTGCTTTTTAGCGGGGTCAATTTCAACGACCGCCGTGCGCCCTTCGCGTGTCAAAATGTTGCCGTTGGCTAGCAAGTGAATGTCATGGATGCCGCCCCATTTCATTTCCCACTTGGTTGATCCGTCTGGATTGATGATCGCCAACCGGTCGTTACCCTGCAAAAGAACTTGGTGATCGGCAAGGGTGGTGGAAGCATCGATGCACAACATGCTTGTGCACAACAACGGGATGCAAGCGAGCGGAAGAAAACGCATCATGATCGGTCCGGTCAGTTTGGGCGGGGCGTACATCGAGAAGACGGATATGATAATCGCTGGCGAGCCATCACACAAAATGCAGCTAGCCGAGACCCGCGAAACGAGAATCGATGTCGCGCACCAACCACGCTCGCTCTACGGGCCGGTTGCCCGCGGTGATCGTTCGCAGCACCGATAGTTCACAGCACCTTCAACGTGACGCTTCTTGAGAGAGGAAAGTGAAGCGGTGGATCGCGGGAGACTAGACCGACGATTCAGCTGATGCCGCAGGCGTATTGTTTTGGTTCAGGCATTTACCGATGTGGCGAACCGCTTGTCGAAGTCGGTGTTCGTTTTCCACCAGCGACATTCGCAAGTAGCCTTCGCCGGCGGTACCGAATCCGCTGCCCGGGCTGACCGCGACGTTGCCTTCCTCGAGCAATTTCATGGCGAAATCCATCGTGCTCATCGAGCTGCGCCACGGTTCGGGGACTTCCGCCCAGACAAACATTCCTGCTTTGGGTGGATTAACGGTCCAGCCCAAACGTCTCAGTCCGCTTACCAAGACGTCACGCCGCTGCTGATAGATGACGGACTGTTGCAGAACCGCAGCCTCGGTTTCTCGCAGCGCCACGATGGCTGCGATCTGGATCGCTTGGAACATGCCATAATCGTAATAGCCTTTGATTGTTCCCAGCCCGCGAATCATTTCAGCGTTTCCGGCACAGAACCCGACTCGCCAGCCGGCCATATTGTAACCCTTGCTCATCGTCGTGAACTCGACGCCGACATCCTTTGCACCGGGAGCTGCTAGGAAGCTGGGCGGTTGATAGCCGTCAAATGCGACATCAGCGTAGGCGAAGTCATGAATGACCATGAATCCGTATTTCTTTGCCAGCCGAACGACTTCGACAAAGAAATCTGGCTCAATCACAGCCGACGACGGGTTGTGGGGATAGTTGACGATCAGGACTTTTGGCGTCGGCGCCATGTGTTCACATGTGTAGGCAACGTTTCGCAGGAACCGATCTGGATCGGCCACATCAAGCGCCACGACGTTTCCCGATGCAAGAATCACGCCGTACATGTGAACCGGAAAATACGGCGATGGGATCATCGCGGTATCGCCTGGCCCCATCAGTGCCAAGCACATATGCGAGAAACCCTCTTTACTGCCCAAGCAGGCGATCACCTCGGATTCGGGATCCAACCGCACACCATATTGCCGGTGATACTTCCCCGCCACTTCGCGTCGCAGATTCACGATGCCGTTGGACTTGCTGTACCCGTGATTTCCCTCGTCCTGTGCCGCGTCCATCAATTTCTGAATGACGATCGGGTCCGGTGGATCGGAAGGATTGCCCATGCCCAGGTCAATCACGTCGTCGCCAGCACGCCGTTTCTGGTACAGCGAGTTGTTGATGCGGCCAAACATGTACGGCGGCAACCGATCAACGCGCGAGGCGAAATGGACTTCGAAGGGTTCAGGCGTGGGATCGGTCGTCGGCGTGCCGATTGCTGGAGCATCGATATTTGGCACGTCGGAATCGAACGGCTTGTTCATGGTATTGCTTTGTTTCGGAAAGACGTTGCTTGCGGGAATCGGGGCTCGCATGAGGGCGATGGTTGACCGATCGCCGGGTTTGCCAGATCGCGGTTGTCGCCAGAATCACGCTGATTGATAGTGGCGGGTGATGCGGCACCGATTCCCTACGGAATCACTATTGTCGATCAGACACGCGGTTTATCCCAGGGGTTATCGAAAAAAGCCCGGCCATGGTTGGCCGGGCTTTTCTAAAGTTGATTTACCGTCGCTAGATCGGAAATTATTGGCGAGTCGCCGGCTGGCTGGCTGCCGGCGGGCTTGTGGCGACTCGGTCGGTGGCTTTGGCGGCCGCCAAGAAGTTGTCGATCTCGGCGGAGTCCTTGAGGCGATCAAATTCTTCGGACATCGCCAACGAAGTTTTCTTCTCGGTAAGATCCGAAATCAGCTCGTCCCGGACGGCGTTGATGTCCGTCACGATCGGTTCGGTGAATCCTTGGCAACGCATGATGATGTACTGATCACCCGTCGCAACGATGCCACTGAGGTCGCCCGCCTTCATCGCGAATGCCTCTCGCTCGATCGCCGGTTGGCCGCCATATTTCCGGATCGGTGGAACCTTTCCGCTGTTGCTGGACGAAACGGGCTCGACGCTGTACTGTTCGGCCAATTGTCCAAAGAATTGATCGGTCGGATTGTCGCGAGCCATTTCCCAGACCTTCTGGGCAGATCGTTGGTCCGACAGGACAATCGCGAGCACCTCGACGCGAGGACCGAACGCAGCCTCGAATCCTCGCTGCAGGTCTTCCTCTGAAACAGTGATCTCGTCTTGCACTAATTTTTTCAGCGCGACGCTGGGCCAAACCGCGTCATGGATATAAATCTCTTTAGTCGTGTTCCCGTCGCTGGTCACCGATTCAATCCAGGCGTCCACGTCGGCGGAACCATCGTTGCGAACGTACCCATAGCTCTTGGACGCACGTTGGATTTCAGCGTCGATATCTGCTGCGGTGACGGTTTGCTTTGATTTGTTTAACGCTTGGTTTAGCAGTTTGCGATTGATTTCGCCTTCGAGAACTTCGGCGCCGTGACGTTTGACACATTCTTGAGTGACGGCGGCGATCGTGACCTGTTGACCATTGACGATGGCAGCGACGCCCGGGTTCTGCTGGCTTGCTACTTCGTCACCAAGCACCTTGGTTACTTGTGCTTGCTTTTGCAGTCGCGTGAACAATTCGCCGGCGGCGCCTCGCATCTTTTGATCACGAATGCGGTCGTGGATTTGTTCTTTGATACTCGGCATCGCCTGAGGACTGGGGGTCGACGCCGGGATGCGACGAACTGCTTGTAGGAAAATCCACTGATCGCCAAGTTGCAGTACTGGTGAAACCTGCCCGTCTTGCAGACCGAATGCGGCTTCCTCCAGTCTCGAATCGCCGGTGTATCGACGAATCGGTGGAATCAGTCCGCCGACGCTGGCGCTGGCTTCGTCTTCGCTGTGTGCTTTGGCCAGGCTGCCGAACTGTTCCGGGTTCGCGCTAGCTTGCTTTTGGATGCTTTCAGCCTTTTGACGATCGGCGGTCATGATCAGGCGACACTTGACGGCTTCGCCGAACTGCGACAGAAACGCCTGATTGAATTCTTCGTCGGTCGGTTCGACTTTGTCGGCGACCAGCCGGCGAAGAGCCAGCATCGGCCAAACGATTTCGCGACTGTACTGATCCGGCGGAATGTCTCGCTCTTCTTGCAGCAATTGCAAGTAACTCTCGACGGTCAGCCCGAACTTGGCCGAGATGCGAATGATTTCTTCTCGCACTTCGTTGGAAGTGACTTCGATGCCGTTTTGTTTGCACGCCTGCAGAATCAGATGGCGATTGATCATGCTGTCTAGCACGTCGTTGCCGTAACGCATCAGGCACGCTTCCCCGAGCGCCTTGTTCGTGATCGGATCGGCATTCACGACGGCGACGACGTGATTGGACTGCTGTGCGTCCAGTTGCGATGAAATCATCGCCATCAAGAACACCAGCAAGGGCAGTCGCAACTTGCCAGAAAACAGCGTGCGACAAAGCGACAACATCCAGGGTCGCAAATGGGTTGGTTGCAATAGCATCACGGTCACTCCTTTGAACCGGTCTTGGATCGATTTGCCCCGCCACAACCTCGGGTCGACGCGAACAAGGTTGACGTCATCGCGCCGCAGTGCGGATCGGGCATCGCGGAAGGTTAGAAGAATCCAGTTTTTGGCTCAAGATGAAACGTCCAGCTGCCGACGCCAAGTTTCACAAGGCGTGTTTCACGCGACTTTGGCAGTCACCGGATTTGCAAATCGTTGTAAATCATTCTTCAAATGCCGGCTGCTGACAGGCGTCCGGAAAGTTTTTGGCTTTAGTAAGTCTTGTCAGCCAAAGACTTTGTGGTTCGGGTCTTTCGACGGCGTGGGCTTTCGGCACGGTGCGTGCATTAACCATCCAACGCCGCAAACGAGTTGTCATTCGATGCCGGCTCACTCATCAACTGTTACTCCAGGCGAAGGAAACTGCCATGTTGGTTCTTACACGAAAGATTGACGAACAAATCGTAATTGGCGACGACATCAAGATCACTCTGATCCGGGTTCGTGGCAACACGGTACGACTGGGAATCGAAGCACCTCGTGACGTCCGAATCGTTCGCAGTGAATTGGAGCCGGTGGAAGGGCACAGCGACGATGAAGATGGGACGGACCGTGAAGAGGCGTTCGCTCATCCCGCGGACAATCGGTTGAGCGAATCGGTCGCAGCGGAACCGAATTTGGTCGACCAAAAGTCCACTCCAGTCAACCGTATGCAGGCGACCGAACCGCTGTCGCTCTTCGTTGGCCGGGCAACACGAGACGGAAGTCAGACGGAAATACGACGAGCCCCGTTGGCGTCATTCGTTTCCGCCAGCTAAGTCGCGAATCAGCTCAGCGTTCGATCGATACCGGGACTAGTTGGTGCTCTTGCTTGCCGGCACCGTTCATCGCAACGCGGTCGTTTGAATCGAGATCACGCAGATGTTCCATCAGAATGCGGCGCACCTCGTAGATCGCTTTTCCCGTCATGTGGATTTTTGTGTGCTGGGAATCCACCAGTAATTCACTTTCCACATCGTCCATCCTCGCGCTGGCAAGCGCGACGACTCCGTCACCGCGGCCAATACGACTCTTCAAGAAACCTGGGTCTTTCAGGTCACCGATGATGTTGTGGTATTTAACGTTGGGTGACTTTTTCGCACGCAACATGACCGGAAAGATGGGAGACTCTGGTGCAAGTGAGTCGATCGCATTGGCTACGGTCAACAACTGGGTGTCTTTGAATAGCGTCGGATTGGCGCCGACCAACGTCCGGCCCGTCAGAATGGTCATTTGCGGCAGCTTGATCAGTTTGCGCGCAAGCCAACGCGTGTAATCATTGGCGAAATCGCTACCCCGATGCGGAGTACCGATCGTGACAACGCGAGTGACGGATTGGTTAGGCTTGAAGAACAGCGTACTGACCAACTTGTTGCGTTCTGGCGCGGGGCCTTTTAGTTTTTCAGGTGGTTGGTCGCTGACGATTTTCCAAAAATCTTCTCCGCTATCGATCGTCTGCATGCGGCTGATTAGACCGCCCATCGAGTGACCGACCAACACCATGTTGTCCATCGGTTCGTCACGGTGGCCCGGGTCAAAGGTCTTACGCATATCGACCAGGTCTTGACGCAACTGCGTGGCACTTTGCCAAAAGGGTTGCCCCGATGGGTAGATATAAAACCAGAACTGGTAGCGCTCACGAATCTCGGGAAAGCTCCGTAAGTCGTTGAACATGTCCATCCAGGTCATCGGGCTGGACCAAAGTCCATGGACCATCAGCACGGGAATGCGTTCGGGATCGTAAGGCTCGAGCATGTACAGTCCGCGCTTGTCCTGCGCCTCGGCGGGATTCAGCAAACCTGCTGTCGCCGCATCGCGAGCACGGTACTGGGGGCTGTCTAGGAAATAGGCCAGCGGTGTTGTTAGATCGGTTTCCAGCGGCACCCATTGCTGAGCTAATTCGATCTGATTGGCGATCAGCGGGTCAAAGAATTCAAGCACACACGTCGTTGACGCGCCGGACCGAGCATCCGATTCCGAACTGACGCATCGCATCATCGCCGTGACGGCATAGCTAAGTCCATCGGGATAGTAGCTCTCGCGGTCATCCGCGTCCTTGTGGTCGCGGCGTACGGCGATCAGGGGCACACCAAGACCGTACGTGGTGTGGCGATTTCTTAGCGTCTTGATTTCGTAGTCGCTAACAAATTCGTAGTGATCAAATTCGTTCGGGTCCCATTGGCCTCGCATCTCCGTTCGAACGACGAATTCGCGATCAGCCGTCTTGATCGAATATGTCTCTCCGGGGATCAGCTCATTTCCAGCGCACAGCAGTCGCAGGGTGTCCTCAAGCGACTCGTTGTAAAGATCGCAGACGGATCGAAATTGCGGGTCGTACGGATTGCGGGTCGAACGCAAGTCATCGCTAAACAAATAGTCATAAGCGTTGGTCAGCGCTCGGCCGTAATGATCCAATGCCGCTCCTGCATTGGATGCTCGTTCCGACTTGCGTGCCTCGACGTAGGAAAGCTCTGCCAGCGCGTAGATGAGTTCGGGATCGGGAGTTTCATTGATTGTTTCACGGATGTCACTGAAGCATTGATGGCAGTCAGCCGTGTACCGCTCTGCGAGTCCGTATCGTTGCAGCGCGTCCCAGGTACGCTTGCTGATTTCCGGCCCGCGTGGGCTGAACAGGTTGAGTGTGCCGGCAAGTGGGTTTTCGCGGATCGACCGATCGGCCAGATAGCGAGGGGCCGCACACCCAGCGAACGTGAATATCGCGATGAAGGCTAGCGTGGCCAGCGTGATCGGCGCAGCATGATTCCGGCGCGCTGTCATGCGCGCGGATCGATGGATTTCCGGCTGCGAATCAATTTCCCTACGCATCCGCGCGACGTTAGGCGTTTTGCCCGGTCGATGTCAATATTGCGAATTGGTTATCGCGAGTCGTTCGTATCACGATTCGCTCGTATCATGGCTTGTATCACGAGCCGCTCGCGTCGCTGCGAGTTTGTCGGTTGGGAAAGACAAACGACGAACGGACCGCGTGAAACAGTGTTTCCAGTTTCACACGTCGCCAAATTGTTGTACCTGAGCTGGACAGCGTCTATTGTTTATCAGGAAGCCACGACAAGTGTCGTATCTAGCGCCGGGATGCGCAGCGGTTGACTGTGAACAAATTGCTCACAGACGTTAGCAAAGCATTCCCTTCTTTGCTGCACGGAACTTTCGGAACAGATGACTCGATCCTAACGCCCAAGTTCAGGCTGATCGGGTCACTCTTGATTTTCCGGATTCTTACCGCATTGGTTTTTTGACCAGGCAATCTTTGTGACCTATATTCCCGTGGCCGCACGTTCTGAGTGTCATCAGGCGGTCGCGCAAGAGAGTCGCCTCCCTCGGCTCTCGCGATCACTTCCCGATGACGCTCGACGTTGGATGAATTGCATGACTCTGAATGCACGGGTTGGATTTCGCTCTCCCAATAATCGCTCTTCAAGCAATCGCTTTGCCCAGCGTTGGTTGTCTGGCGGTTTGGTAGTCGCCCTCGTTCTTGTCGCCGGCAACAAAGCGGCACGAGGCGACCATCAGCATCTCTCTGGCACAGCCAGTACCGCGGTGAGTGTTCCGGCAAGCGATGCATCGGCATTGATCGATGAAGGCTTGCGTTTGGAGCAAGACGAATTGTGGACCGATGCGATCTCGCATTACGAAAAGGCGTCGCGGCAATACCCACAAGACAAAACACTTTATCAGCGGCTGATCATTTGCCGCCTTCGATACGACGTCAATCGTCGTTTCCAGGATCAAAGCTATCTGGGATCGTTGAAGCAGCTTGGCACCGGGCAAGCCCTCGATTTGTACGCCGAAGTGCTGGCGAATCTGGAATCTCATTACGTCGAGAATGTGGATTGGGCACGCACACTGCTGCACGGGACTGCCGCGCTGGAAATCGCTTTGGAAGAACCGTGTTTCATCCAAGAAACTTTGGCCGGTGTCGATCCCGCCGCAATCGAGCGATTTCGAATGAACGTGCATCGGCAAATGATCGGTCGCAGCACGGCAACTCGTTTCGATCTGCGGGCGAACGTTGCCTATGTTGCCGGTCTGGCACACACCGAACTCGGAATGAGCGGCACGGCCACGGTGCTGGAGTACCTTAGCGGGGCAATTTCAACGCTCGATCCTTACACTCGCCTGTTATCGGGCGACCAACTGGACGAAATGTTTTCAAACATCGAAGGCAACTTTGTCGGCTTGGGCATCGAGTTGAAAGCCGATGAGGATTCCCTGCAAATCTTGTCGGTCATTCCTGGCGGGCCGGCGGCTGAAGCGGGCATCTTGCCAGGCGAGCAAATCGTCCGCGTTGAATCGGCAAAAACCACTGACAACGATCCCGACTATGTCGCTGATCTGTTGCGTGGCATGGAACACTCATACGTTTCCATCACCGTTGTCGACAAAGCCGGCAAATCGCGAGAGATGAATATCCAACGTCGCCGTGTCGATGTTCCTTGTGTCGAAAATGTCCATTTGGTTGATCCGGTCAACAAAGTGGGATACTTCCGACTCACGAACTTTCAAAAGACAACCACTCGCGATGTCGAGCGTGAGCTTTGGAATTTGCAACGACAAGGCATGCGATCGTTGGTATTGGATGTTCGTGGAAATCCGGGTGGACTGCTATCGGCGGCCGTCGAGCTTGCCGATCGCTTCCTTTCCAACGGACGAATCGTCACCACTCGGGGACGAAACACGCGGGAAAATTTTGACTACTCGGCTCACCGCGCCAACACGTGGAACGTACCGTTGGTGGTGTTGATCGACGAAAACAGTGCGAGTGCCAGTGAAATTTTCGCCGGTGCGATCTCTGACAACGGACGAGGCACGCTGGTCGGAAAAAACAGTTATGGGAAGGGCAGCGTTCAAGGCATCTTTAAGATGCAAACGGCCAAGTTTGGGTTATGCCTGACCACGGCGAAGTTCTATTCGCCCAGCGGTCGAGCGATCAGCCAAAACGGCGTCCTTCCGCACGTCGAAGTCGAGCCGACCTATATCGCGGCTCGACCGAACAAGGACGGAGAGCTGACACTTGATGGTGACGACGCGGTATTGCAACGAGCAGTCCAGCAGCTCACGGCTTCCGTTAACGTTCCCAGTCAAATGGCGAGCCGAAATCTGATCGGTCGCCTGCCGTAGTTTTCGCGATTTGGTTTCGTCTTCGACGTCCCGCGCAAGTTATCGCGGTCGTCGAACTGGCTTCGCAGCCGCGCTGATTCCCGTAACATCGGACATCGTGCGCGGGGCAAGGCCCGCGGTGATGAACAGGTTCCGCATACCGACCATCAGGCCGTGCCAACAATCAACCGTTTCAGGTGTCCCGACCAGCATGGCGTCGGGACGATCGAACCCTTGTTCGCTGACACGAATGGTTGGGTCGAGATGCAACAGTGCTTCGAGCATCAAGTGGTCGCGGCAATCCTGCTCGCTAAGTCCCTCGTCATCGTAAATCCATTGATGAACTCGCAAGCTCTTATCGATCGCTGCTAACGCAGCCGAGTCGACTGAATCGGCGGTCAAGACGACTTGAATTGGTCCACATTGGGCGTAGTACTTGGCCATGACGGTTCCTCCATGATTAGGTTTGAAAAGTTGCCTGATCACGCGGCCGTTAAACACGGCCGAGGTTTGATCGGGGCGACATACCTATCATCGCGGTCGGTCGGACACGTCTGGTCAAAGCGAAGCAGAAGACGGAAAAAAGACGGTGCGAGCGAGTTTTGTCCGTCAATGCTTGGTCGGACGAGCCTAGTTCTCGTCGGATTTTTCGAATTGGTAGCTCAGCAGACTGCTGCCAACTTTCACCAGAACCCGTCCCTGCAGCGGCTGAACCGTCAAACTGGTCGCGGGATTGTGCATCGCTGCGGCGACTTCTTTACCGAGCGTCTGCTGAATCAGTTCGCCGTTGCGAACGTCAAGCGCGTAGAAGTCCAGCGTTCGTACTGTTGTCGCACGGGTTTGTACGATCGGGCTGCGCGATAGGATCAACAGAGGTGTGGCGGATGCTTGTTCGGACGTGCAGCCCCAAGTCGAATCGAATTCTTTTTCCCACAGCAGTGAACCGTCGACGGTCGATATCGCGTGCACCGAGTGAGCCGGGAAGTGATTACGAGACTGAAATGTGTGTGCGATACCTTGCTCGGTAAGTTTCGAGTGAACGAGTCTTCTGGCTGGCAACAGCATCAGTCGATCACCCAAAATCATACCGTGCAACGATTGCAAATCATCCATCGCGGGCAGCGACAAAGTTTCGCCATCCTCGCCCGACAGCGATCTGCCCTGATCCAAATCCCACACCAGTGCATCGCCTGTCGTTTCCAGCATTGTCAAGAAACGTTCGCCAATGATCCGAGCATAGGTTCGTGACTCTGATCCCGGGATCGCGTTGGCCGTCGATTTCAACGTTTTCAACAAGACGTCGTCGGTAAACGGATCGATGAGCTGAACGGATTTCAGGTTTGTGCCCGGATCGTCTCGATAGCAGAGAACATTGGTCGCTCGAGCTTTCCAGACCTTGCCGTGCTGCCAGGGGTGTTCCTGCAACTTGCGACCGTCCAAGATGTCAAAAAACTGAACCGTTGACTCGTTGGGCGATACCACGGCGACTCGTTCTTCGTCGCACACCACGACACCGCTTGATGGCGCGGCGGAGTTGCGCCACAAAATTTCCGACGTCATCAGGTCCAGTGCGATTAAGTCGCCGCCTTGCAGCATCACGATTCGATCTCCGATCACGGGACCCAGGTAAAATTCTGGAACCGTTACTCCGGCAACGCTGGCTTTCATGGGCGACGTAAAAGTCAAATCGCCAAACGGGCTTGGCTTGCTGATCCGCTGTGCGATGACACCACCGTCGCCGCGTAAACTGCGCCGCCAAACGATCGATTCACCTTGTCCGGCAAGCAGTTTGAACAGGTCAACGGCGATCAATTCGTTGGGTAACATGACCAACATCATGCTGCCGCAAACGATCGCTTCTCGGCTGGTTTCGCGCGAGAGAGGCATTTCGCTGATCGGGATCGAATGGTTATTGCCCAGCGGATCCTGAAACGCAACGGATTGTGGGATGTCCGACCCCAGACGCCATTCTCGAAAGTGCCGGCCGGCAATCACATTTGTGGTTCCTGGTGGTGTTTCGATACGGCGCAGTCTCGCGTGCAGAGCCGACGTGCTTCCGGCAGCTTGCCATTTCAACGACGGATCGGAATTGATCGCAATTTTTTCGTAGTCCCACCGTTGTCGACGGGCGATCGATTCTCCCTTCGCTCGAATCTGTTCGGCTTCCTCTGACGCATCCGATTCGTTGCGGCCGGACAAAATATTTGCGACCGCGATGGCATCCTCACCCAGCCCGCCGCGAGCGTATGCCGTACCGAGAGTCACCAATAATTCGCTGGACAGGCCCTCCAGAACTTCGTCCGTAGGGATCGATTGGCCTAGGCACGTTCGTTCGAGCTTGAAGTACTCGGCGTCATCAAGATACTGCTTGACCAGATGACTGCTGATCACATCCGCCGCGTCGGACGCACGAAAATGCCCCAGGATCATTAACAGAATTGAGTCGGAACTTTGAGCGTGTGACGTGTACAGGTCACGAATGCTTTGGTTTATCGCAGACCGTTGTTGCGGATTCGAAAGCGACCAAAGCTCTTTGAAACGTGCCGCCAGCCAGCTGTTGAGCGAACAGAACCTGCTGGGGTCGTTCACCACCTGGGACGGCAATTCGTTTAATGAGTTTTCAAGTGCGAGCAGTTCGGAAAACTCAATCAGATACTTCATCGCATCGTTGATGTTCGATTTGCTAACTGCCCAACGTATCCGCAAGGCCAACAGCTCGATTCGCTGTGCCGGTTGATCAATCAGTTCCTCTAGCGTTTCGATAAAGTCACGCCCGACATCCAGATCGCTACGCAACATGCCCAGCATCGCGTCGACCGACAGCATCAACACTTCATCATCATCAGGATTGATCTGACGCGCCCGAGCGAGTAATTCCAATGCCTCGCGTCGTTGGTCGCGTTGCATAAGGATTTCACTTTTGCGAATAAGAGCGTCGAAGTCATCGGGATTCTCTTTCAGCGCGCGACTGACTCGCGGTTCTAGCGACCGTTCGCCATAAGCGACCGCCAGATAGGTTGCGTCCTGCGAAATCAGCTGGCCGTTGACGGCCACCAAATTGCCAAGTGGAAATCGAGTGGCCCGTCGTTCCAAGACGGACCCATCGTCGAGCGAAATTCGAATCAGCTGATTGCCTGTGGATGGCAGTAAGTATTCGCCGTCGCCGAAAACGCCGCGTCCGCTGATTTGCTGGCCCGCCGGTATTAAATCCGCAGCCGTTTTCCAAAGCGGTGCCCCGCCCTTCTCTAGATCATTGGCAGTGACGCTAGACGATCCGACGACCAGGAACTTTCCATCCTGAATGCCAGCGAGGTATCGCTGCTGAATACGCTGCAGCTTTGCGAACTTTTCGTTCCCGGTCACTAAGTCAAATCCGAACAGCCTGTCCGATTCGATCGGTGTCACCAACACGGTATCGCCGGATGCGATCGCCGTACCACTATGCCAACGTTGCAGTAGTTGTTCTTTTTCGAGACCGCGACCGCGTCCGCTGATACTGTGCCCGATTTCTGTGTTTCGGGGATAGTTCACACCCCAGCGAAACATGCGGTCGACCAGATCGATGGCGACCAAGGCCCCCGCACCCGTCGGGCAAATCAGAACGCCTTCGTGATAGGTGGGCGTCGCGCCGGCAACCCGGCGCACCGCGTCCAGGTCAATTCCACCAGTCTCGACGGCAACCAGCTGTTGTCGCCAAACTTCGTTACCAGACACCGGATCAAGGCAGACCAGCAAGATATCGCCAGCCAGTTCTGCCATGATGTAAAGCCGGCCGTCTAACGGCAGCGGGGGCCCCAGGAAAAAGGCTTTCGATAGCGACGATGCATCGTCTTCGGCGCCGATCCGCCACAGCAATTTTCCTTCGGTTGCCAAATCCAACGCGACCAGCGTGTTGGTGGCTGCGTCAGAGGGACGTGTTCCCCGAATACCGACGATCGGGCTAAAGGAGGTGAATTCGATTTCGCCAAGATCATCGATCATGAAGACGCGTTCGCCATCGCTGGTGATTTGACCGTACGGCAAATCATTCCAAACACGTTGGCTTAGTAAGTCGCCGGGACCGTTGGTGTCGCCGAAAAGGTCCGCCGCGACATCAGATTTCTCGAATTCATCATAGGGGGCAAACCAAGGATATTGCCAAACGAGCTTTCCGGTGCGAAAGTCGACGCCGAACAACCGCTCGGTCGTCTTCATCAACAACTGGTTGCCAACGCGAAGTGGTGTCCAACTGGGCGGCGGCAGCTTTCCGCTGGATGCTAAGTCTTCGGCGACTTTACCAATCGCACGTTCCTGTCGCGGGCTGGCAACAGTTTGTTTCATCCATCGAGGATTTGCGATCGGCATTTCTGCCACGGCCAAATCGTTTCGGTTAGGTTTCGCACCGAACATTTTGTAATCGCGTGATCGGTTGGGCATCCCATTGGCGTTGACGCGATAACGACTGGTGATCCATGTCTCCACATCGTCCGGTCGCGGTGCGGATAAACGATCACCCTTCACGGTAATTGCCCCGTTGACGCTTAGAGAAGATTCGGCTGCCGATAATTCTCGACCGGATAGCTGCAAGGCGGCCGCATGGACAAGCTTGATCGCTTCGCCCAAGTGTTCGATCGCATCGGGTTGCGTGACGACGTCGTCCAGCAATAGCGATGCTGATAAAGGCCGTCCCTGGGTCATCGCGCGATGCGCTAGCAGCAGGGACGCCTCATAACCTGCATTGGTGTGAAAGTATTTGCGGCGGACATCTTCGACCACGGTCCAATTTCGAGTCGGTGCCGCTTCGCCCAGCATCTTTTGCGCAAGCGGTCCGTACCGCAGCCGATAGGTTTCCCGCGCCTCCGTCGGTAACGTCGCAATCATGTCGCGGGCCGTACGAAACAAACTTTCGCGAAAGACCGGTACGTTTCCTTCCGATGAATCTGGCAGCAGAAAGAAGTCTTGTCCTGACAAATCGAGATCATCGATATCGGTTATGTCTCGCTGAAGCATATCGCCGAGTCGGACAACTGCGTCGCTGTACTGCTGCTCGTCGATCGCCCGCTCTGCCTCGCGAATGGTTTGTTGGATACGCCGGGGCGGTTCGATAAATCGAGCCGACCTGGCCGGTCCGGGACTGCGGAACATCACCTGAGCAGCGACCGGAATTGAGAATCCGATAGTCAGGCACGCGAGAGAGCAACTTAGGATGAAACGATTTGAAAACAGCATTCCTACCGCCACGACATAGTTCTGGTGAACAGGGTGAGCCGAACGAAGCGGACCGGCTGAGCACGAGCAGTGGTCCGGCCTCCTTCGAACTTCATTGTATGCGCCCAAGACAGCACAACGCGAGGACATCAGGTCAAAGAAACGCGGGACAAACCGCCACTGGTTGCTCGCCGAATGAACCTTTCCCGCCAACAGGCTTGGTGTTTCCCGGCCTCCGTGCCATTACCATCCCGGGGTGATCTCGCCGATCACAGACGACGGCACGGTTTCGCCTGCGTGATGACGGACGCTCAGGCAACGGGACAGAATGCCTAACGGATTGCCTGAACACAGGCTTCGATCTGGTTAAAGACCTGTTCGGGAGTTTGCGTCGCATCGACATCCTGGACGATCTGTCGTTGACGATAAAAATCCAAGACCGGCTTTGTTTGCTGTTGAAAGACGCCCAGGCGAGCCGTGATCGTTTCCAGATTGTCGTCGACGCGGTTTTCAATCTCCGCGCGGCTCAGCAATCTGGTGATCAGGACTTCTTCAGGAGCCTGCAAATTGACCACCAAGTCAATTGCATCGCCTGTGACCGCGAGATGTTCGTCCAGAATCCCGGCTTGGTTAACGTTACGCGGCACACCGTCCAGCAGACAGCCGCGACGGCAATCCTGTTCGGCCAGTCGTCGAACAACGATCTGGATCACCAAATCATCGGGGGCGAGATTTCCCGCGTCGATGTAGCCGGCGATTGTGGGGCCAAGTTCCGGATCAGCCTTTCCGGCACGAAGCATTTCGCCCGTGGATAAATGCGGAATCGGCAGCCAGTCGGTCAAGCGAACACACTGGGTTCCCTTCCCAACGCCTGGCGGTCCAAAAACAACGATCCGCATGTTTACTCAAGCGTTACCGAAACCCAGCCGCGGCTAGACGACCGGGGAAACACCACCGCCAGCACCTTCCAGGAGGCCACGGTAGTTACGCATCACCAAGTGACTATCAATTTTTTGCACCAAGTCAAACGCAACACTGACGGCGATCAGCAATCCGGTGCCGCCGTAGAATCCGGCGATGGAATAAGGAACACCCAGTGATCCATAGACAATCGTCGGTACGATGGCGACGATCGCTAAGAAAGCCGCACCGACATAGGTGATCCGAACCATGACCTTTTCAAGGTAGTCCGTCGTTCGTTTCCCAGGGCGATACCCCGGAATAAACGTACCACTGTCTCGCAGGTTGTCCGACATTTCCTTCGGATTGAACGTGATGGCCGTCCAAAAGTAGCAGAAGAAGAAAATCATCGCGACGTACAGCAGGTTATAGAAAAATGATGTGCCGTCGGTCAGCGACGCGCCCAATAGGTGGAACCCTTTGAATAGTGCACCGCCTGTTTCGAATCGGCTCGCCAGCACTCCGAACAACATGCCAGGAATCATCAGCAAACTGCTGGCGAAGATGATTGGCATCACGCCCGCTTGATTGATTCGCAGTGGCAAGTGCTGTCGCGTTCCACCGTAGACGCGACGACCGCGAGTGAACTTTGCCGATTGCGTCGGGATTTTTCGCTGGCCGAGCGTGATGAAGACGACCCCAAAGACGACGCTGACAAACAGCACCACCAACAAGATCAGTGTTTCAATTCCGACCTGACCACGGCTCAAACCGGTCAATTCGGTTTTCATATTGCGGACCAACTCGTACAACGCTTTGGGCATCTGGGCCAAGATACCAGCCATGATCAGCAGGCTGATGCCGTTGCCGATTCCATATTCGTCGATTTGTTCGCCAAGCCACATCAGGAACACGGTCCCACAGGTCATCACCAGAACGGCGACGATCTGCCAACCGAGATACAACCCCGTTGCGTCCGCATTCAAAAAGTTCGGATTGATATTGCCGTATCCGGCGGAGCCACCCGACATCAACATGAATTTCAGATACATATAGCTCTGAACGACGCAGATCACGACCGTCAAGTAACGCGTGTACTCGTTCAGTTTCTTGCGGCCGGCTTCGCCTTCTTTCTTAAGCTCTTCCAGCGGTTTGTAGACGCTGCCGAGAAGCTGGAAGATGATCGACGCCGAAATGTACGGCATGATTCCGAGGCCAAAAATGGTCGCCTGCCGCAAATCACTAGCCGCGAACACGCTGACTTTTTCAAAAAAGTCGGCCGCTCCGCCACCGGTGTCGCCCAGATTGGTTGCAATCATGGGCAACGGAATGTGGAAACCGATTCGATAGACGGCCAGCAAACCAATGGTCAGCATGACCTTCTTGCGAAGCTCGGGAATCGAAAAAATGATGCGCAGCTTTTCAAACATGCGTCAGTCCGTTGATTGATCGGGTTAAGCGACCGAAGAGGGTCGGCTACTTAGCTGTCTTTGCGCTGGCCTTCAGTGCCGCGACACGCTCAGCGGGAGTCCGCTTTGCGACTAATTTGTTGATCGTACCGCCAGCCTTGGCGATTTTTTCTTCTGCGGATTTGCTGAATCGGTGAGCGCTAACGGTGAGCTTCTTTGTCAATTCGCCGTCGCCAAGGATCTTGACCTCGTCGAAGGTCCCTTTCGCCAAGTCGCGGCTGGATAGTTCTTCCAGCGTGACTTCTGCACCGTCATCGAAGGCATCGTTCAGGGCACCGACGTTGACGGCAAATACCGTCACGGCCCATTTATTGTTGAAGCCTCGTTTAGGGATACGACGCACCATCGGCATCGCACCACCTTGGAACGTTGGCTTGCGGCTGTAACCGCTGCGGCTCTTGTGTCCTTTGTGTCCGCGACCAGATGTCTTTCCATGGCCGCTGCCCGGGCCACGTCCGATGCGTTTGCGTTTGCGGTTTTTCGTGATGCCGCGATGGACGTCGTTCAGGTTCATAGCTTCTTCTTCAATCAGATCGGTCGGTTTTGTCAGCTCGGACGGCCCGGCCAGTGCTTTCTAATGTTCAATGCTGTCAGCTGCACTTGTGACAGCTTTCTACAATACCGTCAATTTCTACGATACCGTCAATTCGCTTGCTTCTAATCCACGCAGGGCGGCGACTTGTTCGCGGGTGCGTAATTTCGACAACGCGTCGATGGTTGCCTTGACCAGCGTCACGGGATTATTGGTACCGTAAGACTTCGTCAGAATATCGTGAATTCCAGTAGCCTCGCAAACCGCACGTACGGCTTGACCGGCGATGATACCGGTACCAGCACCGGCTGGGATCAGCAACACCTTGGCGGCACCATATCGTCCCCAAACTTGGTGAGGGATGCTGCCCTCGACCAATGGGATATCAATCATGCTGCGTGAGGCTTGCTTTTGCGCTTTTTGAACGCTGGGCGGAACTTCGTTGGCCTTGCCATAACCCCAGCCGCACTTGCCTTGACCGTCACCGACGACGACCATTGCAGCGAAACTGAACCGGCGGCCGCCTTTGACAACCGCTGCACAACGCTTGATCTTGACAACGCGATCAAGCAAACCATCGGCCAAGCCTTCTTCTTGCTTTCGCTTGCCACGGCCACCGCCGCCACCGCGATTGGAATTGTTGGATGCGTTACTAATGGTTTCGTCCCCAAGTGGAGGTTACGTGAGTCGTTGATTGATTGGGTATTAAAACTGCAGGCCGGCTTCGCGGGCTGCGTCGGCAAATGCTTTGACGCGTCCGTGAAATCGGTTGTGCCCACGATCCAGTTTGACCGCGTTGATGCCAGCTGCGGTCGCTTTCTCGGCGATCATTTTTCCGATCGTTGCCGCTGCATCACAGTTGCCGCCGTTGGCGACGCTCGCACGGACATCTTTGTCCAGTGTGCTGACGCTTACCAACGTCTTGCCGGCGTCGTCATCAACGACCTGGCAACCGAAGTGTTTTAGCGAACGGAATACGCACAGCCGAGGCTGGTCGGACGAGCCGCGCAGCTTGTTGCGTACGTGATTGCGTCGACGAAGACGCTTTTTGCCGATTTTTTTATTCTTATCCATCTGTTTACCGATCGGTGATAAATCGGCTCCAGGATGTAGCTTGGGTATGGTTCGTAAATGAATGGGTGATCTTGGCAAGCGTCGTGCTTACCAAGAATCGGTGTGTCGGGATTACTTCGTTGCCGACTTGCCGGGCTTGATCTTGACGTATTCGCCCTGATAACGAATCCCTTTGCCTTTGTATGGCTCTGGTTTTCGCAGCGATCGTACTTCGGCAGCGAACTGGCCGACCTTTTGCTTGTCACAGCCTTGGACGACCACGTGTGTCTGGTCGGGGCAGGTGACGGTCAGGTCGCCAGGAATCTTTTTGTGCAGTTCGTTAGCGTAGCCAACGCGAAGCTGCAGCGTGTCGCCTTGGATATTGGCCAAGTAACCAACGCCAACGATTTCAAGTTTCTTTTCGTAACCCTGCGTCACGCCTTCAATCATATTGGCGACGATCGCTCGAGTCAGGCCGTGGTAGGCCCGAGATTCGCGATCATCGACAGTACGGTTGACGACAACTTGATTGTCATCACCGTTGACCGTGACGGTGACTTCGGGCCGATGTTCGTACGCAAGCTTGCCTTTGGGGCCTTCCACTTCGATGTTTCGACCATTGACCGAAACTTTCGCTCCCGCGGCGATCGCTACAGGTGTTTTTCCAATACGGCTCATGACAATTCGACTTCGGTATTTGGTTGGCCAGGCCCGGCCTAGCTGTTTGCTTCATGCCAGGTGTACCCCTGGCGTCGGTTGTTATACGCGGCGGTGACAGTGCTTATGTGAAATGCTTTGACACGTAATCGTTATGCGACTTCACACAAAACTTCGCCACCGACATTGTCGCGACGCGCTTCGCGGTCGCTAATCACGCCTCGGCTGGAACTGATGATGCTAATCCCCAGGCCTCCGAGAACGGGTTTGAGTTCTTTACTGCGTGTGTACAACCGACGGCCTGGCTTACTCAGCCGCTTGATCGATTGAATCACGCGTTCTCCGTTGGGTCCGTACTTCAATTCCAATCGGAGTACCGAAACAGGTTCCTGTTCGATTTCTTTCCAATCCCAAATGAAGCCTTCTCGTTTGAGCACATCGGCCAAACCACGCTTGAGGCGGCTTGTCGGAATGTCAACGAATGGACGTTCGACGCGAACTGCGTTACGGATTCGGGTCAGCATATCGGCGACCGGGTCTGTCATCATTGCTTTATATCTCCCGTTTAATCTCTATCACCAACTTGCCTTGCGAACACCTGGGATTAACCCTTTGTTCGCGTTCAACCGAAAACAAATTCGACACAAGCCGAACTTACGATACACGCTTCGCGGACGACCACAGAACTTACAACGGTTCTCTCGTCGACTGCTAAACTTCGGCTTCCGGTTTGCCTTGGCGACTTTCGATTTGCTTGCCACGGGGCGACTTTCGAAATTGGTATACGAACAACGTCATCAAGTATTTCAACCAGCGAACCCACACGGATTCGAGGTTGGCTGCTTCGAACAGCGACTGCGGGGCAGTCGATGTTTAAGCGGCGTCTGTCTTTTTCTTGTCGTGCTTGAACGGCATGCCGAACAATTCCAACAAATCACGGGCTTCGTCGTTGGTATTTGCCGACGTGACCACAGTGATGTTCATCCCTTGCGGGCGAGTGTATTTATCAGGGTTCAGTTCTGGGAAAACCAATTGCTCGGTGAGTCCCAGGGTGTAGTTACCACGACCATCGAACGCTTTGCGATTGATACCGCGAAAGTCACGCACTCGAGGCAGAACGATCGAAACCAGTCTGTCCAAGAATTCGTACATTCGTTGTCGGCGAAGCGTCACCATGCATCCGATTGGCACGCCTTCGCGGAGACGAAAGTTTGCGATCGACTTGCGTGCGACGGTCAACACGGGCTTTTGACCGGTGATTTCGGTCATGCACTCGTAAGCGGTGTCCAGAATCTTTTTGTCGCCAATGGCATTGCCGACACCCATGTTCACCGTGATCTTTTCCAATCGCGGAATCTGATGGACGTTCTTGTAGCCATGCTTTTCGACCATCGCGTCGCGAATGGTCTCTTCGTATCTGGCTTGAAGGCGAGGTTTTGACATGGGTCAGGTGAAAGTTAATGGGTTGCTGTTGACAGGTTTCCGAGGGGTGGGAAGAGCCTGTTTATTTGGTCGCGTGTGCGGATTTACTTGGACGCGTGTGCGGGTCGTGCCGGGGCGATCTTGCCAAGGCTGTTGCCACTTTTCTTTGCGAAGCGTTCTTTGCTGCCATCGGCCAAAAACCGGACGCCAACTTTGGTCGGCTCGCCGCTAGACGGGTCGATCAACATCACGTTGCTTGCCGAGATTGGCATCTCTTTGTTGAGCCGGCCACCCTGCGGGTTCTTTTGGCTACGTCGCACGTGTTTCCAAACGCGACCGGCACCTTCGACGACAAGTTTATTCTTCTTACGATCAATCTTTAGGATCTTCCCTTTGTGCCCTTTGTCGGCACCGGCGATCACAACGACTTCGTCATCTATGCGAAAATTCATAATTGGAAGATATAAAGGTGTCGGGTTTCAGGGTGCTAGGATCGAAGGCGTTGTATCATTGAAAGGTCGAGCCACTTGTCGGTGTTCGGTGACCTCTCGTCTGTAGCCTTTGTTCCTCGCTTAAACTACTTCGTTCGCCAGGCTGACGATCTTCATGAAGCTGCGTTCTCGCAGTTCACGGGCGACCGCACCGAAAATTCGAGTTCCGCGTGGCGTCTTGTCTTTGTCGATCAACACGACGGCGTTGCTGTCAAATTTGATATAGCTGCCGTCTGGCCGTCGTGTTGGTGTCTTGGTTCGTACGATCACCGCACGGACGATCGCTTTCTTTTTGATGTCGCTGCCCGGAATCACGCTCTTGACGCTGCAGACGATGACATCACCAACGCCTGCAAATCGCTTGCGCGATCCGCCGAGCACCTTGATGCACATCACTTGACGTGCGCCGGTGTTGTCTGCGACGTCGAGTCGGGTTTCTTGTTGAATCATGGCTAGAAACTTGTTTCGTTTTACTTACGGTCTTGGTGAATCACTTCACCGCCTATGCGTCGCCGCCTTCTGATTTCTCTTCACCGACGTGGGCCGCTTCGATCGCTTCCGACTCCGCCTGCGTTGCACCCTTACGAGCGGCACGCAGAGCAGCAACATCGACCTCGGTGCTCTTTTCCAACACGCGAACCAAACGCCAGCGCTTCAACTTGCTCAGCGGCGACGATTCGATGATTTCCACACGATCCCCGGCACCCGACTCGTTGTTCTCATCGTGCGCGTAACAGACGGTTCGTCGATGGACGTATTTTTTGTACTTGGGGTGTTTGACCAGACGATTGATCTCGACGCGACGCGTCTTGCTCATCTTGTCGCTGGTAACGATCCCGGAAACGACGCGTTTTGGCATGGTTGACGACTAATACAGTGGTGTTTGGTAATTAACTAGCGGTCGCTTTGGTGCGTTCGCTTTGCAGCGTCTTGATCCTCGCGATCAATTGCCGGTTTTTCTTAATTTCGCTGGGCGTATTTAAACGCTCGGACTGCGATTGGAAACGAAGTCGGAACAGCGTTTGCGCGGCCTCGTTGGCCGTCGCTTGCAACTGCTCGTCGCTCATTTCGCGTAGTTCAGTAATGGTATTCATGGTCAGTTCGATCTAAAGATCTATCAAGTCAATGCAATCGTGAACCGACGCCACCCGCTTACGCAGGGCGACGTTCGACAAAGCGAACTTTCACCGGCAACTTGCTGGCAAGTCGTGCGAAACACACTTTCGCTTGTTGTTCGGTCACACCGCCGAGTTCGTAAAGGATCGTGCCAGGCTTGACGACCGCGGCCCAGAAGTCCGGCTCACCCTTACCCTTACCCATTCGCGTTTCCAGCGGAGTGCTAGAGACGGATTTGTCTGGGAAGATTCGGATGTAAAGCTTTCCTTCGCCGCGAACGTACTGCTGGGCGGCAATCCGGCCCGCTTCGATCGTCGTTGCTTTGACCCAACCCGGTTCCATTGATTGGATACCGTAGTCACCAAAGACGACCGTATTGCCACGCGTAGCACTACCTTTTATGCGACCTCTTTGGCTTTTGCGATGCTTGACCCGTTTGGGCATCAGCGCCATCGGTGTCGTCTCCGTAAGTACCTTGGTTAATCCAGATCTGAATCCCGATGTGGCCCTGTGCCGTCATCGCTTCAGCTGTTCCGTAATCAATTTTCGCTTGAAGCGTGCTCAGTGGGATCGATCCCATGCTTTGCTTTTCGCGTCGAGCCATCTCGGCACCGCCGAGTCGACCCGCAAGTTGGATTTTGATGCCTTTGGCACCAGCGTCCATCGTTTGTTCCATCGAACGTTTCATCGTTCGGCGGAAACTTGATCGCTTGGACAATTGCTGGGCAATATCTTCGGCGACCAATTGAGCTTGTAGTTCCGGACGGCCGACTTCTTCCACTTTCAGGTTGATGCGGCGACCGATCAAGTTTTGTAGTTCTGCTTGCAGGATTTCGATTTCCTGCCCTTTTTTGCCGATGATCAGGCCCGGGCGAGCGACAAACATCATCACGCGAACTTCGTCGCGAGTTCGTTCGATCTCGATCCGATCGATTCCGGCACTCTTGTATTGCGATTTCTTCGGATGGTTGGTGATAAAGTTGCGAAGCTTTCGATCTTCGACCAGCAAATCCGCAAAGTCCTGTTTCGACGCGTACCAACGACTGCACCAGCCGCGTGTGACGCCGGTTCGGAATGCGATCGGATGTACTTTTTGGCCCATCGGAAAGAACTCGTTTACGTTGTTGTCTGAGTGAAAGTTGTGTTAGTTGAGCATCGTCGCCGGCAAGCCGCGGACGACATGCGGCTATATTTCGTCGATCGGCGTCAGGCCGACGCGAATGTGACTGCTTCGTTTCTTGATCATGAACGCCGTGCCTCGTGCTCGAGGTCGAATACGTTTGAACATCGGTCCGCCATCGACGCGAACGTCCGTCACAACCAACTCTTCGATACGATGACTCTTGCCGGCATTCTGGTCAGGGTCTTGTGCATTGCCGACCGCACTCTTGATGACCTTTTCCAGCAAGCGTGCACCACGCTGCGGCTGATACTTCAGCGTATCAAGCGCTTCGTCGGCATACATGCCGCGGACCAAGTCCGCGACCAGTCGTACCTTCTGTGCACTGACGCGTGCGTTCTTGTGGAATGCGTTGAATTTTGCCATTTCTGTCTTCCAGTAATCTCGGCTGCTGCCGTCACCTTGGGCCGTCGCTGTCGGGAATTGCGATAAACGTTACCGTTTGCCGCCTTTACCGCCGTGACCTTTGAATGTTCGTGTCGGAGCAAATTCGCCCAGTTTGTGACCAACCATGTCTTCGGTCACTTGCACCTTCACATGCTTGCGGCCGTCATGAACCATGAACGTCACGTTCACGAACTCGGGGACGATCGTGCACGAGCGCGACCAAGTCGTGATGGGGTCGGATCGCCCGGAATCGGCCAGCTTCTGAACTTTAAAGAACAGCTTTGGGTCGACGAACGGGCCTTTCTTGCTACTGCGGCTCATAGATTCAATTGACGGTTAACGGATATCGTTTTTCGTTTGATCACTTCTGCAATTTCAACTGACCGTACCGCTTGCTCTTACGGCGGCGAACGATCGAGCTGTTACTTGGTTTACGTTTTTGTCGTGTGCGACCGCCCTTGGCACTCTTGCCTGATGGGCTGACCGGGTGACGTCCACCCTTGGTTCGGCCTTCACCACCACCGTGTGGGTGATCGATCGGGTTCATCGCGGTACCACGAACATGCGGACGACGTCCCAACCAACGAGCACGTCCCGCTTTTCCTAGCCGTACGTTCATGTGGTCGCTGTTGCCAACGGCACCAATGGTGGCGCGACAAACACTGGGAATCCGTCGTACTTCGCCGCTTGGCAACGACAACTGTGCCCAGTCGGCTTCGCGAGCCATCAGGGTTGCCGACGTTCCGGCCGAACGACACATCACCGCTCCGCCACCGATTCGCATTTCCACACAGCAAACCGTTGTGCCGAGTGGGATGTTTTTCAATGGCAAGCAATTGCCAACGGTCGGCGGCGCGTCGGGGCCGTTCATGATCTCTTGTCCGGCAGCGACACCGCCGGGAGCGATCACGTATCGTTTGTCGCCGTCGGCGTATTTCAACAACGCGATGCGAGCGGATCGATTGGGATCGTACTGAACCGAATCGACAGTCGCTTTGATGCCGTCTTTGATGCGACGGAAATCGATGACGCGATATTTCTGTTTGTGTCCACCGCCACGGTGACGTGAGGTGATTTTACCTTGGTTATTGCGACCGCCCGTTTTTCTCTTGGGGCGTAACAGCGACTTTTCGGGCGTGTAACCTTTCGTCAGTTCAGCGAAATCGCTGACCGACGCGTTACGGCGTCCGGCGCTGGTCGGCTTGTAGATTCGAATGCCCATAGGGAGGTATCAGGTAAAAGGTTATGGGAAACAGGGTTCAGTTTCGTAAGTCGCTAAACGGCTTTGGAAAAGCGGCTTAGAAGAAATCGATGCGATGATCGCCTTCAAGTTGCACGATCGCCTTTTTCCAGTCCGACGTGCGGCCGGCCTTCATGCGGTAACGCCGGATCTTACCCTTGCGGGTCTGTGTTCGGACTTTGGCGACCTTGACGTCGAACATTTCTTCGATCGCGGCCTTCACGTCAGCCTTGGTGGCTTCGCGGTGAATCTCGAACGCGTATTGGTTGTGCCGCGTGGCGCGGTGCACGCCCTTTTCGGTCACCAGTGGACGCATCAATACTTGATGCGATTCCAGCTTGATGCCGCCTTCGGGGCGCGGTGGAGGTTGAATTCTTGTCATCGTTTAACCTTTCGCCTCTTCTTCAACGCCTGCCGGATTGGATGACGATGCGAACGTGCCGTCTTTGATTTGGTCCAAAGCATCCTTGGTGACCAACATTCGCCGCGGCGACAGGACCGACAACGCGTTCAGGTCGCGAACCGCTTGCACGGAAACGCCAGCGATGTTTCGACCGCTCTTGTAAACGGCGTTGTCTTGGCCGGCGGTGGCAACCAGGGTGGTTGTCTTGTCCAGGCCGAGTGCCTTCAGGATGCTTGCCATGCGAGCGGTTTTGGGGGCATCAAATCCGAGCGAATCGATAACCACCAGTTCGCCGTCGTCGATTTTCGATCGGATCGCCATCCGTGTTGCCAATCGAATTGCCTTTTTTGGCATTCGATAGCTGTAATCACGAGGCTTGACCGTCCGGGCAACGCCACCACCGCGACGAACATTCGTTCGCTTGGAACCGGCACGTGCGTTACCGGTACCTTTTTGGCGGTACATCTTTTTGTTCGTGCCGCTGACTTGACCACGAGTCCGCGTGTTGTGTGAACCTTGCCGCAGATTGGCTTGGTACATCACGACCGCGTCGTGCATCAGTTGCTTGCTGATTCGAGCGGCAACCGCTTCGGAATCAATTTCGTATTTGCCGACTTCTTTGCCGGATTCGTTGTAAACGGGCAATGTGGCCATCACTACTAACCCACCTTGTTCGTTTGGCGAATGACAAGAAAACCACCGTTCGGGCCGGGGACCGCACCGCGAATCAGCATCAAATTGTTTTCCGCATCGAACTTGACCAGTTCAAGATTGCGGGCAGTGATCTGGGCGTTGCCGTATTGCCCGGACATGCGAATGCCCTTGAACAGACGACTCGGCGATGCACTGCAGCCGGTACCACCGGCGTGGCGGTGAACTTTCTTGACACCGTGAGAGGCACGCTGGCCACTGAAATTATGTCGCTTCATGACACCGGCGAAGCCGCGACCTTTGCTGGTCCCGGTCACATCGACGCGTTTGACATCGGCAAACTTGTCGACAGTGATTTCAGCACCGACTTCTAAATCGGTCTCGCCGCGGAATTCGCGGATGAAACGCTTGGGCTCGCAGTCAGCCTTTTCGACCAACTCGACGCCCGCAGCGGACCGCTGCTTGCTGCGTTGACTGTCTAGCTTGGCAACATGGCCGCGTTCACTGCGACTGGCCAACCGACGAGGCTTGTCCTCGAAACCCAACTGAACCGCTTGATAGCCGTCACGCTGCTCATTGCGAACTTGCAGCACATGACACGGGCCCGCTTGAACCACGGTCACCGGCACTGCGGTTCCGTCTTCCAAAAAGACCTGCGTCATCCCGACTTTGCGGCCGAGAATTGATGGTGACATATCACTTCCGCCCTGCCGATTAAACAGGGCGCCCGTCATTTCGTGTTGTGTTTCAAGGTCCGCTCGGCCGAACTCACGATAAATGCGTCAGTCGACGCAAACACCGAGGTTATCGACAGAGCCTCCGTTCATCCGGAAACCGGTCGTCTCACTTAGGGTAAAACCGAAACCCGCCATCCAGGCACGTCGCCGAAAGCTGATGCCAGCTTTTCACGGCAGACGCGGCACCGCTTTGAGTAGCGGAATCGCAAGGTTTCGAACAAATCAGCCAGTCTTACGCAGACGCCTTGATCTTGATGTCTACACCGGCCGGAAGACTAAGTTTATTGAGTGCTTCGATCGTCTTGGCAGTTGCCTGGACGATATCAATCAAACGCTTGTGCGTTCGAATCTCGTATTGTTGACGAGACTTCTTATTTACAAAAGGGCCCGACAGAACCGTGTACCGCTCGATTCGAGTTGGCAACGGGATGGGGCCGTGAACTTCGCTGTGGGTCCGTTTGACCGTGTCTACAATCTCTTGAGCACTCTGGTCCAGCACGGAGTGGTCGTATGCTTCCATACGTATGCGAATGACTTCGTTTGACCCGGCAGACACTTGCGAACTCGTAAAATAGATTGTGGTGTGATCGGTGTACAGTCGCTGACGTCGTCGGGCAATCAAGGGCTGCCGACACGCCGATGCCGAGCTGGCATCCTAGCGAACCAAGTTTTAGAGAGACGCATCCCTACCGAAACTCGGCTGAAAACTGCACTTCCCCGCTAGACTCCGTTGCGGGAAAGATCGAAAATTTAGGGGTCCGACCGATTTGCGTCAACGGGTGTTGAGCTTTTCGTGAAAAAACTTTTTGGCCCGGGTGAAATTAACGGAGATTTCTTTGTCGTCGGCGACGGATCCATTGACAGGCTCAGCTGGTAAATCAGCGTTCCGCATCACGGCCCTTGCCCTGATGGCTTTGCCGCTCGTCCTGCTTGTGACGGCGGGGCAATTGGAACCGAGTCCCAGCGGGATGGGGACGCACCAGCAACTCGGGTTGCCTCCATGCACAATGCGGATGCTCGCCGGGATGCCCTGTCCGGGCTGCGGGATGACGACATCGTGGTCGTATTTCATGCACGGCCAGTGGGCCGAAAGCCTGTCGGCGAACCTTGGCGGCTTCTTTCTGGCGTTGTACAGCCTCGGTTTTGCTTGCGTTTGTGGTCACGCAGGGCTGACCGGGCGAATGCCCAGTTTCGACATCCAGCGTGTCCTCGGTGTCGCCTTGCTGGCAATCGCGAGTCTCACCCTGTTGATGTGGGCCTGGCGGTTGTTCGGGTGATTTTCGGGGCAGGTGGCGGGCGGGAAATCGATGTGGCTTTGGCAGGGATTTTTGTTGTATGACAGCATGCTCACTGCACGAACAAGCGGTCCGCTGCAAACGATTTGCCGGACCGCCATTGGCCTAAACGCAACGACGCACGAAAGGATTCGCTGCAATGGATCGACACACCGCTCCACCAGAATCTAAGCCTTCGCAACTGAATTTCGCCTCCAGCGTCCAGCGTGGTTCGTCTCCGTTGCATGGCGCGGTTTCGATCGGTTCCGCCCTGCTCGGCACTGCGTTTGTGGCGATTATCCTCACCACGCAACCGGGTTGCCTGGGGCTCTATTCGAACCTGATGCACGCTGTGGGTGCGGATAAGGTTCCGGCCGAGTATGAGGGACTGGAGGACTCGCGTGTGGCCATCGTCACGGTGACCGACAGCAGCCAGTACAGCAATGATACGTCGGCTCGCATTCTTAGTCGCCGCGTTGGTGAGTTACTGTTGAGCGAGATCGATGACCTGACGCTCATCCGCGAAGATTTGATCGAACAATGGCGAGATAAGAACGGATGGGACTCGATCGACTTTGTCGAGATCGGCAAGGGAGTCAAGGCTGACAAGTTGCTGGGAATCGAGGTGACCAATCTGCGTCTGCGTGATGGGGCAACGCTCTATCGCGGGCGTGCCGATGTGACGATTTCGGTTATCGACGTGGCCACGGGCGATGTCTTGTACCGCCGCGAGCTTGAAGAGTTCACGTTCCCGACCAACGCAGGGCAATACACCAGCGAGACAACCGAGCCACGGTTCCGAAAGCTGTATTTGGGCATGCTGGCGAAGCAGATAAGCCGGTCGTTCTATCCCTGGGACTTTAGCGAAACGATCGCGATCGACGGCTCAATCGCCAGTCATTAGAGACGCCAGGCGCGTCGAGGTAACGGAGCAAATTCGTGCTCTCGCAATCCAGTTGGCAGACGCGTGACATAGGCAGAATCGCGAGATAGGCAAAATCTCGCCACGCAGTTGCCCGTCTGGCTTCATCGCTCAGCCGCCTTGGCTATTCCCATCGGCTTGCTTGGCTATTCCATCGGCTCGCTTGTTCAGCCGACTTAATCGCTCACCCGGTTTGGCGATCCGCCCGGTTTAGGTGCCCGTCGGCGCCGGGGTGGGATTCGACGCAGCAGCGCCGATCGGCGGTTGAGCCACAGCCTCCGGTGGCGTCGCGGGTTCGCCATCGACGGGCGCTTCGGCTTCGGCCGGCGGAGCGATCATGGGTTCCGCTTCTTTGGGCTTCTTCAGCGGTTCACCCGAGAGTACGGCCAGTTTCGTGAATGGATTCAGGCCGAAGGGAAGGTTCGCGTATTCGGCCGCCACTTCCTGTCCGGCCGAGCCTGCGATCTCTTGAATCGTTTCAATCTGCAGCAAAAGCGCCTCTTTGAACTTGGCTCGGTCATCGTGCACCGGGTCATTCAAGGCGGTCACCAGTTCGGCCATGGACTCGGCCCATTTCTGGATCTTGCGTTTGTTTGGGTCTTTGGCAGCGGCCAGCAGCCCGGCTGGACGACTGGGGACGCCTGCCTTGGTCGATCCGGTGACACCACGATGGATCTGTTGCAGCACGTGATTGAGCCGGCGTCGTGATGCAATGACTTCCGGCGGTTGTGGGTTGGCCGTGTATGTGTACCCAAATCCATCGTCGTCTTCGTAGGACTCGTCCATGTCATCGTATCCACCGCCGTCGTCTTCGAAGCTGCCGCCGTCATCCTCCATGTCTTCTTCGTAGTCATCCCCGCCATATCCACCCATGGGGACGCGAACCTGATCCTCTTTTTTGATCACGGTGGACTCGGGTTTGGGGGGCTGGCTAGACGCCGCACCGATGCCGTCGAGCATCACGAGCCGCTCGTACTCGTACTGAAAAGCTCGCATGGCTCGGGCCGTCCACTGATTTAGCAGGGGCTCGGGGTTGTCGATAGCGCCACCGTATTTCCCCACGCTCGCAAGCTTTGAGGCCGAATAAAGTGCAATCAGGTCGTGTCGGCTGGGCTCTGTGCTGACGCTGACGAGAGTCTCACCCAGCTTTTCGTCGGCCGGCTTTAAGGTCGTGAGGATGTCGACAGCAAATCGCTGTAAGTAGGCGTGGGACATCCGGTCGCGACCTGCCGGTGGGTCGGAGTCGAGCAGTTTCTGCATCGCATCAATGACGGGGGCGGTGTCCTGTGGTCGAAGCGAGGGGAATCCGATCGAGACGAATCGATGGAGTCCTTGCAGTGCCGCGGCGCGAACGCCATCGGGGTTGTCTTCCTTGTTGTATTGAGCCAGAAGCAGGGGGAAGCTTCCGGCGAAGGGGACCGGTGCTCGTTTGGCGGTCGTGCTGCCCGCTTTCGAATCGAGTCGGCCAATGATTGACAGCGCCGTGATCCGCGCGGCCGGGTGGTAATCGCCCTCGGCAACCGGCTTTAAGCCTTTGAACAGCGACTGCACGATCGCAGCCGCGCCGGGGTTGTTGCTCCGCTGCGCCCCTGCCAAATTCTTCGTGACTTCTTCGGTCAATTTGGAAATTTCAGGAAGCGCCTCGGGAATCTGAGTGATTTTTGCTGGCAGGTAAAGCTCGTAATAAACCTGGGCGAACCGTGGATTGCGAACTGCCGATAAATCTCTCGCCCGAGCGAGATCTTTTGCGGCCGTTTCCATCTGACGAACGGTGGAGGCTTCCAAGAATTTCGGATGCATCGGCATCTTCTTGTACTGCGTCGCCCCTTGCCCATTGGCGGTCAGGCTGAGTGCTGCGACCAGTCCCGCGGCAATGAATAGCGTCACGATTGCCGTCAGTTTACGTCGTCGTAATTCGGTCTTTTCGCGGCTAACCGATTCGGCCTTGGTAGCCGTCCGTGGGGCGTTGGTCCATCGCCTGTCGGTCGTCTTTGTGCCAGCGTGCATGTTTGTTCGCATGTTCGTGTGCATATCCATGTGCGATCCACCCGGTCAGAAAGTCCTCCGGCCGAGTGCTTGCAGGGGGGCGGGGCAAGCACCGAGACGGAAGTGGAAAAGAAGAGCAGTGCTCTATTGTCTCCGATACCCACCGGTCGCGTCAAATAAAATCACCCCTTACGGCGGCCGAACGGGGCAGAAAATCCCGATTATTCGACCTTTGTCGCACGACCCGTCGATCGGTCGCATCGATTGGCCGCTTTGCCGCGATTCGCAACCGCAGCGGAATTGGTACATTGCAGGCACCCCGTCACGCATGCCCATGCGTGAAGACCGTGATGGAAGGCCGTTTGCGAAGACGCCGTTTGCCAGGACACTGGATTTGCCGAGACGCTGGCGAGTCGGATTTTTCCAACGAACCGGCCCGTGGACAAACTGTCGTGCTGACAAACTGTCGTGCTGACAAACTGTCTTGCCCGCGAGCTGTCTCGTTGGCGAGCCATCGCGTCGGCGGGGACGCCTATTCATTCATCGATTTTTGTTCCACGGAAACGGACTCCGAATCGGACATGTCGCGACCAGCCAATCGGCCTTCTTCCAGTCGGCCCTCCTCTCATTCGCCCGCGTCCCGGCCACGGCCATCGATGGTCACGCCACATTCCGGCGCGTCGGTCCCACAGCGAAAAGGGTCGTCGCCGCTGAAACCTCGTGATCCAGCGCGTCTGCAGCGACTCGCCGAATTCGTCTCTGGTCAAGAGATCGACGAGCGAGAATCGCGTCGCCGGCAACGAGAGATCTATGATCAAACATTGTTGCTAAGCCGGGCGATCGACCGCCCCAACTTTTCGCGTGTTAGCAGCGACGATGTTGCCCGGATGGTTCGCATGTACGACGAACGCTTTTTCGGAGGAATGATCGTCCCGACGGCCGAGGCCGAGGGGCTGACGTTCAAGGTGTCTTCGCGGATGACTCGAATAGCCGGTAAACTGGTCACACACTACCCGGGTGGAAATCACAACGGGCGTCGGAAATTCGAGTTGGTTCTGTCGTCGACGCTGTTGTTTCAAACCTTTGAGGACGTCAACCGTCCGGTCGAAGTCACGGGCTGTCGCTGCGCCAACCGCTTGGAAGCGATGCAGCGCGTGACCGAACATGAACTGGTTCATTTGGTTGAAATGCTGATTTGGAACGACGGCAACTGCAGTCAGTCACGATTTCAATCGATCGCGAAACGCCATTTCAACCATACCGACTATCAGCATGATTTGATCACCCAACGCGAACGGGCAGCGGCAAAATTCAACATCCGCGTCGGCGACACGGTTCGATTTGCTCATGACGGACGGTACCTGACCGGTCGCGTCAACCGGATCACTCGGCGAGCAACGATACTGGTTCCGCACGCACAGGGCGAACGATTTAGTGACGGTGGACGGTACTTGCGTTTTTACGTTCCACTGGAAAAGCTAACACTCGTTCGTTCATGACGCCCTTAAGCCTCATCACCTTGATAAGCCTGCGGCAGTTACAAACTATCGGCACTTACCAGTGACCGCGGCGATTACAAGAGATTGTCGTGGGGGATCGGGTGAACGAAACTTGGCTCATCGCGTAAGAGGGGCGTTACGCCAGCCCTCGCCGGCCGTCATTATCGGTGTCGAAAGTCATCGCGACATCCGCAAACGCTGACATGAAAGACATTGATGCTTGTCGCCGAATCATTGACCAAAACATTCCCGCTGGAAAAAGGGGAACTGCGCGCCGTTGATCAACTCTCCTTTCGCATCGCTCCCGGGGAAGTTTTCGGGTTGTTGGGACCCAACGGAGCCGGAAAGACGACGACCCTGCGGATGATTTTGGGCTTGCTGGAACCCGATCAGGGTTACACCGAAGTCGACGGCATCAAAACCGCCGACGATCCCATCACGGTCAAGTCTCGATTGGGATTCGTTTCGGCCAGCGACGGTGTCTATCCTTGGCTAACCGTCCGCGAGATGCTGTTGTACTTTGCCGACTTGTATGACGTGCATCCCAAGCAAGCCAAGGCCAACGCCGAATCGTTAGCGGAAATGATGAGCATCAGCTCGCTGTTGGATCGACGCGCCGGATCACTGAGTACCGGCCAGCGCCAGCGCGTGACGCTGGTTCGCGGTCTGATCCATGATCCGCCCGTGATGTTGTTGGACGAGCCGACTCGAGGTTTAGACGTGGTCGGTGTGCAAACGATTTTCGATTACATCGAACGGTTGCGCGAACTCGGCAAAGCGGTTGTGGTGTGCACGCACCGCCTCGACGAAGCGGAACGGCTTTGCGATCGCTTTGGTCTTTTGCATCACGGGCGTCTGCGGTACAGCGGCACCATGGACGAACTGCGTCACGAAACTCAGTGCGATCACCTGGTTGACATGTTCGTCGAACTCCTGCGGGATACACCACAGCATGGGTAACTCGCTTCAAGGTCGATTGCTGCGGCTCTGTGCCAAAGAGCTAAAGGAGACGCTGCGCGATCGCCGGACAATCGTCACGCTGCTGCTGATGCCGCTGCTGGTCTATCCGCTGTTAAGCATGGCGTTGAATCGTTTCTTGTTGTCCAGCAAAACCGGACAGGCCGAAGTCGTCTACACCGTCGGCGCGGCAACCGATGCCGAAAGCAACTCCTTGCACATGTGGTTGCAAGATCCCGCTAGCCAGCCGCCCGATGAGATCGTTCAGGCAAGCGGCGGGAATTTGTCACAGTTCCAGGTCGTCAGCACCAACTCCTTTTCCGCCGACAACGCGATGGATCCGTCTGAGGCTCTCGCGGAAAATCTGATCGATGTTGCCGTCAAGATTACGTCGGGACAACCACCCATTGTTGAGTTCACGTCTTATCGCGGCGACAATGACAGCGAAACGGCCAGACGCGTGTTGGTGGAAAGAATGAATTGGCTGCGGATGCGGCAAGCCGAGGAATCCGCATCACGTGCGGTGCAGCCGTATGTTCCGCCCGCGGAAATTCGCTTGAATTCGATCGGCGAGCAAAAACAGTCACCACTCTTATCCACCATCATTCCGCTGGTCTTGGTGCTGATGACGATCACCGGCGCGGTGTATCCCGCGATTGACTTGACGGCCGGCGAACGAGAACGCGGCACGATGGAGTCGCTGATGGCATCACCGGTTCCCCGGTTTTATGTCCTGGCGTCGAAGTACGTCGCCGTTGTGACGGTTGCGATGTTGACGGCGGTCGCGAATCTGTTGGCGATGTTTGTCACGCTGTGGGCCAGCCGTTTGCTGCCGCTGTTGAATGCCGGGGACGAGGGATTTCCCTGGTTCACGATGTTACAGATCTTGGGCTTGCTGGTGCTGTTCAGCGGGTTCTTTTCAGCCGTTTTGCTGTCACTGACCAGTTTCGCCAAGTCGTTCAAAGAGGCGCAAGCGTATTTGATTCCGGTCATGCTGGTATCGCTGGCGCCGGCGATGTTGTCGCTGATGCCAGGCGTCAAGCTGTCGGGCGCACTCGCGATCGCACCTTTGATCAATATCGTGTTGCTCGCTCGCGATTTGCTCGGTGGCGTGGCTGATCCGGCCGCCGCGCTCGCCGCGATCGTCAGCACGTGCGCCTATGCCGCCGCAGCGATTGGTGTTGCCGCAAAATTATTCGGCAGCGATGCCGTGACGCGTACGAGCGAACAATCCATCGGATCGCTTTTTCAGCGTCCAACAAAAGTCAGCGATGTCCCGAGTCCTTCATCGGCTGCGATGATGCTGGCGATCTTGGTGCCGATCTATTTCATCGTGTCCAACGCGTTGATTCGGCTGCTGGAAAATTCGCAGGACATGCTTTCGATCTCCAGCCGCTTGTGTCTCAATGCGGTGGCACTGGTCGCGACGTTCGGGATCGTGCCACTGCTTGTTGCCGTGGCGGGACGCTATCGGCTGTGGTCGACCTATCGATTGTATTGGCCGTCTGCGGTCAGCCTGTTTGGCGCGATGCTGGTCGGTCTGGGGGCCTGGGCTTTGGCGCATGAATCACTGGTCTATTCAACGGCGCTCGGGTTTGGCGGACTGGACGAAGAGAAAATCCAGCAGGCGCTTGATACGCTTGCGGCAATGAAGCAAGCTCCGCCACTGCTGTTGATCGCGACGTTGGCGCTCGCGCCGGCGATCATCGAAGAGTTGTGCTTTCGCGGTTTCTTGTTTTCAGCGTTGTCAAAAGTTCTCTCGCCAGGCCGAGTCATCGTCGTGACCGCAGTGATCTTTGGCACGTTCCATGTCTTGACCGGAAACGCATTGTTGATCGAAAGGTTTGTCCCCACCACATTGCTTGGACTGGTGCTCGGCTGGATCGCCCATCGAACCGGCAGTGTGATTCCCGGCATGGTGATGCACTTTGTTCACAACGCATTGTTGGAACTTGTTGCGCACTATCACGAAAAGATTGAATTCTTGGGTGATGGTTTCGAAAACCAGTCACATCTGCCGTCGACTTGGATCCTCACGGCGACTCTGATCGCCATTGTCGGCATGGCCTTGGTTTGGACGGCGGGTAAACGCCGAGCAGAAGTCTCGTCTTAGTGCGTAACCTCGTCTTTGGCCGCCGCACGGCAACCTTGCATCCCGTTGCGTGGCGATTGCGCAGTGCGTGGCGATTGCGAGTTGCGTGTTTCGCCGCATCCGCAAGTTGGATCGACGGTCACTCGTCCATCGCCGGATCCGTCACGGTGATGATCAGCTGAACGTCGCCGTCACCACTTAGACCCGAGAAGAGGACAGGTTCGCCAAGTGTGAATTCATAGGTTCCCTGCGCTGTCACTTCACTGAGTCGCGGAAGCGCACCTGTGAGTTCTTTCAGCGGTAGGCTGGAATGCGTGTAGTTGTACTGCATTAGAACCGTCGAGGATGTGCGTTTCGCTGTCAGCTGCAGGATGGTACCGACCTGTAGCGATTCTCGTCTGCCTTCCTCGGACCCGCCGCCCGTAGTCACCGCGGGACCCTTCACCCGCGCGCCAGAACTGAAAACCGCTTCGCAGTTACTTAGCGTCGGCAGTCGAATGGTGCTGACGGGCGCTTCGCCACCTTCAAGAAGCGATGCGATCAATTCCTTCGTCGATTGATTGGGCGATGGATCGAGCGTGGCGCGATACTCGGCCACCGTCACGACTAATCGGGACGGCGGTTCCTCGGTTCGATTCTCCGAAAATCCAGGACTTGAGAGCAGCATTGAAAGCCCGATCGCTAGACATCGGGGCGACGTTGGGATGATTCGCATTTTTCTACACTCGCAAAGGGCAGGAAGCGGGGAAACGCTTTCGAAACGAATTCGACGACAACTAGCTTACCGGTCACTGGGGCGCTGTGACGAATATTTCCGGGAAGCCGAAAAATCGTGGCGACTTATTTGATTGACGCTTAAAACAATGTCGATCCCCATGCCTCGCCCGGCCGCGATTCAGATGGGCGAAGTTAACGGCAGCAACGGACAGTATAGCACTGGGCGGACTCGCGCATTGTTGATCCGGTACATGAAAGCCGGATGCAACGGTGTGTTTGCCGCACGCGACGGTACTAACGTTCACTCCATCGGCCTTGTAATTTCACACGCAGAAAACCAATGGATAGGCGCTGACTCTGGCTCGCGCAGCCAGATTATTCCCGATCGAATCGCGGTGACGACGAGCCGTAGTCTATGCAACCGTATCGATCACGTTTTCTGCGGTTGTCGCGATTTCCCCAGTTGTGGGACGGATGAAAACCATGCGAAAGCGTCTCAGTCGCCTGTTCCCTGCCGGACGACCTGCTGTAGCTTTGGATCGATCAGGTTCGCGCCCTCGATGATTTCCAAATCGATCAGCACCGCCGACAATGGCAGTCCGCCGAGCCGATCGGTGCGCAGTTTGACCAAGTCTTTGTGTGTGCAAACGACCTGTGACGCACGATTGTTAAGTGACTTGGCCCATGTGGCCAGTTCGCGGACCGTTTCGGGTGAATAGTCGTCGTGATCAGGAAGCGACTTCGCGGCGGTGACTTCCGCCCCGCAATGTTCCACGGTTTTTCGAAAGGCGTCTGGGTTGCCGATTGCAGAAAGCACCGCAACGGTTTGCCCCCTCAATCGTTCGATCGGGTCGTTCCGATCGGGATGAGTGAAAAGGGTCGTCGGCATGTGACGGCTCCGGACAATCGGAAGCTCAGGTGCGACTTGATGGATGGATCTCGTTATCGATTCGAGCACCTCTTCGCTGACCGCGTCGCAACGCGTCATGATGACCAAATCTGCCCGTGTTAGCCCGCTGATCGGTTCGCGCAGGAGTCCTCGTGGCAACACGTGGCCGTAGCCGAACGGACATGTGACATCGATGACGACGATGTCCAGGTTGCGGTGCAGGCGGCGATGCTGAAAACCATCGTCCATCAGCAGGACTTGGCTTTCGAGTTCCTCCACCGCGATCCTTGCCGCTTCGACGCGGTCGGGGTCTTGGATGTGAGGCACGTCGGGTAAGCGATCGTGCAGTTCCATCGCCTCGTCATTGGCGTCGGCATCGCCGCGTCCATATCCGCGACTGATGATCGCGACGCGAAGACCTTGCGCGCGTAACGTCCTTGCCAAAAAACAGACGATTGGAGTTTTGCCGGTTCCGCCAGTCGTCAGATTACCCACGCTGATGACCGGAACACCGCAGTCGTGAATTTCACGTTTCCCCGAATCGTAGCCGCGATTGCGTCGTCTTATCGCGAATCCATATCCACCGCCGGCAATTCTCAACCCAACGCGCATCAGCATGGCCAACGGGTCGCGCCGCTCTCCGCTCATCACCGAACGATAGTCAAACGTCATGCAAAAATGTTTCAGTCGTTGGAAGTTGCAGATCGGTGGGAGCAGCAGGCGCGTTGATCCATCATCACTGGTGTCCTGGCCTGATAACGTGACTGTTTGCTAACGCCTGTGTTTCAAGCGAACCGCTTTGAAAACCAGTGGCACCATGGATCCGTGCCGGAATCCGAATTCGTTGCACACGACGATCCCATTGTTATGAGTTCCGACGACCCTTTTCGACGAGCGTATCCGCTTCCGTTGGCGGGTTCGCCAACATCTCGTCAGTGCTTTGTGGGTCGATGTTGCGGCACGTCTCGGTCAGTCGATCGGCAAGTTCGTCCAGCGGATCCTCCCACGTCTCGACGGTGCTCTCCAGCGGCGGGATGTTCGCCATCTCGTCCAGCAGCAAGATCATCCGCAGGCAATGCCGAAACAAGATGCCTTCTTCCTTTTGCAACTTGCGGCTGGTCACGTACTTGTTGAAGTCGCCGCCGAACTGCATCAGCTCGCCGACAATCCAAACCGGTCGGACTCGCACGTCGTTGACGCGCGGATACTCATTGCGGAACAGACGCAATATTTTTTCACCGATCGTCAGCGGCCAAACTCGCGGCTCGTCGAACATTACCCGTCCAAAGCCACGGTCCTTGACCTCTTCTTCCTCGTCACCCTTGGCGCCCAGTTCCTCGGCCGTGGCCAAACCTAATTGCAAAAGTTTCGGGTCCAATCTTGTCGTGGCCAGCGTGCCCGCCGGCATATCGTCCAGCGATGGCATGCGTGCGAGTCTGGCAACGGTCCCGGGGACTTCCAGCACGGATTCCAGTGCGGCAATGCGTTCGTCCGGATCGGCGATTGCCAATTGATCGGCAAGGTACACGCCGAACAGCGGATTGATGCTGCGCAGGTGTACCAAGCGGTCCAGCCGCTCGGTCGGGGTCGCCGATCTGGGGCGATAGTCACTGACCTCGTATCCACGACTTTCGATCAGTTCCGGATCGTGTTCATCTTCCTCGGCTTCCGCTTGCTCGCTGGGATCTCGCATTTGGTCCAGCAATTCGCCAAAAAGTCCTTCCGTCGGTTTCGGATCGTTGCTCGAAAATTCACCCGCCTTTGGTGGTCCTTTTTTGGCCGCGGCGGCTTTGGGTTTCGGGTCCAGTTCGATGTAGCCCGCGGTCCACAACGTGATCAACATGCGGTTCAGATCACGCTGTGCCTCCTCGATCCCTTTGGGTGAAAGCAAGCGACGCCCGACCAGGTCACGAATCGGCTGGACCTGATCGTTTTTGCCCAGCAGGTAAGCGAGTAGTCGCCACGGCAGTCGTCCGCGGCTGACCAAGTCTGCCGACGACGCTTCTTGTAGCTGCACGAATTGTTGCTGGCTCCAGTACGATTCGCCGCTGCGCCGTTTCGGCATTTTTTTCTTCAGCTGCTTTTTCGCCTTTAGCAGGCCTGCGTCTTTGGTGTCTTCGGGAATCGAATCGTACTTTTCTCGCCACCGATTGATTTTGACGTCGTCCTCGTGAGCGAGTGCGTAGACATAACCGCGGTCATCGAATTGGGGCCGCCCAGCCCTGCCAAAAATTTGTTGCGCCGAAGCCGTTTCGCACAGTTTCTTTTTATCCTTGGGGCCTTTCAGCAAACTCGGCAGCACCACGCTTCGAGCAGGCAAGTTGATTCCGGCGGCCAACGTTTCGGTGCAGACGCAAATGCTAAGCAGTTTGCGTTGGAACAGTTCTTCGACAATACGTCGATACCGCGGCAGGACGCCGGCGTGGTGGACACCGATGCCGCGCATCAGGATTTGTTTCAGCTTGGGGCCGGCACCCTCGGTCATGTCCGCTTCGTTCAGGTAGTCTGCGAGTTCGGCTTTACGGGCTTTGTCGACAAGACTCTTGCCTTTCAGCATTTCGGCGGTGGTCCAGCATTGCGAGCGGCTGAAACAGAACATCAACGCGGGCGTTCGTCGCGTCTCCTCGTCGCCGGCCGCGATCCGTTCGGCAAACTCGGGCAGCAATTCATCCTCGACCCATTCGTATTGCAGCGGAACTTTGCGCTCGGTCCCGCTGACAAGTTGCAGCCGCCGGTTGTGGGCTCGCATCAGCCAGCTGGTAAATTCCAGCGAGTTACCGACCGTCGCGCTCAGCAACATGGTCCGCACGTGCGGCGGCAGTAAGCCCAGTGTCAATTCCCACACGATGCCGCGCTCGGGATCGTTGAACGAATGGAACTCGTCCATCACCACGGACGAAACGTCGTCGAAGTCGAAGGCCTCGTTGTTTAGCAGGCGGTTGAGCAAGATTTCCGCGACCACGACCAACACGGGCGCGTCGGCGTTAACGCTGCGGTTGCCGGTGACGAGTCCGACTTGGTCGGCGCCAAATCCCCAGCGGACCGCCGATTCACGCAGTTCGTCCAACTTTTGATCGGTCAACGCGATCAGCGGCGTCGTGTAGTACATCCGCGTGCCGGTCCGCAGTGCCTCGTAGACCGCAGCTTCGGCCACCATTGTCTTGCCGGTGCCGGTGGGGGCACACATCAAGACGCCGTGGTCACCCAGGCCTGGTTCGCCAGCGAAATAGGCTAGAAGCGCTTCTTCTTGGACAGGGTACGGTTCGTAGGGCAGCCGATCAAAGTACTCGGCAGCCAACGTGTCACGATCAGGCGTCTCACTCTCTTGCGTCATGGTGGTTAAGTTGTAACGTCTGCGACCCATTACCAGATAGACCAGCGATTTTTGACCGATGAATCAGCCTGCCGAGGATGCACAAGCAATCTTTACCGCCGCCATCGACTCGGTGCGTGCCCGTCCGTTGGTGCGTCGCGAAGTCCGCGTGGACGGTGACGAATTGCTGATCGGCGCACATTCATGGTGTCGACAGGACTTTGATCGCGTCATCATCGTCGGGGCGGGAAAAGCTGCGACCCAAATGACCGCCGGCTTGGTCGACGTCTTGGACGGGTGGTTGCCGTATTCGGGATGGATCAACGTTCCTGAGGGAACAGAAACGGCGATCAATCACATCACGGTCCACCCGGCTCGGCCCGCCGGTGTGAACGAACCGACCGAAGAAGGTGTTCGTGGCACACGCGAGATTCTTCGTCGCGTGCGAGGTGCTTCGCCCAGAGACCTATGCATCGCGTTGATTTCAGGCGGCGGCAGCGCCTTGTTGCCGGCACCAACGGAGGGCATCACGCTGAGCGACAAATTGGACGTGACGCGTTACTTGAGCGGCGCCGGGGCGGATATCACGGAATTGAATACCGTCCGAAAACATCTCAGCGACGTCAAAGGCGGCGGGTTGCTGCACGCCTGCCGCGCCGGTCAGCTGATCACCCTGGTGTTGTCCGATGTGCTGGGCGACCCGTTGGACTTGATTGCGTCGGGCCCCACGGTTGCGGACCGGTCGTCGGCCAGCGATGCGATCGCGGTCTTGGCCAAATTTGATCCCGATCGAACGTTGTCGCCCCGAGTCTATTGGGTGCTGGAGTCTGCTTCGGAGCCAGCCGAGTCGAAAAACACCTCAACGGATCTGGCATCCGTCGTGCCTCACCAGACGATCGTCTTAGGTAACAACGCCGTCGCCGTCGATGAAGCTGGGATCCTTGCGGAATCGCGTGGGTACAACCACGCGATGCAATCGGCGGATAAGTGCGAGGGCGCTGCGGACGATGTGGGACGCCACTTGGCGGAAATGACCGTGCGAATGTTGCGCGAATCATCGCAGGTCAATTGCCTGATCACAGGAGGTGAGCCGACGGTGCGGTTGGCCGATGCGTCGATACGCGGCCGCGGCGGTCGGAATCAACAATTGGTCCTAGCCGCCTATCAACACTTGCTTGACGCCGGACTGAGTGACAGCGAGTGGTCACGATTCGCACTGTTATCCGGCGGAACCGATGGCGAAGATGGACCGACGGACGCGGCCGGAGCGATACTGAGCGAGCGAACGCATCGTCGCGCTGTGGAGCTAAAATTGGACATCGACGACCATTTACGCCGCAATGATGCCTACACGTTTTTCCAGCAGGCCGGCGGGCTATTGATCACCGGGCCAACCGGCACCAATGTCTGCGACGTCCGCGTGGTGGTCGTAACGCCGCCCGTCGATGGCCGTCGCTGACAACCATTCTGAGCAGTCTTGTTCGCGAGTCCTCGGTCCAGGCCACGCCTGCAATTCTGTCTTGCCCGCAGCATTTCTGTCTTTCCACGCGCGCGTTCGCTCATGTTGCCGCCGCGACCACGCGGCGGTGATCGCGATAACGACGGATCACCTCATCGACCAGCACACTGATCAGCAGCGCCGCGCCAATGATGACCATTTCCCATTCCTGGGGAATCTGCAGCACCACGATCGCCTTGTACAGGCATCGCATGACCGCAGCGCCGGCGATGACGCCGATCACGGCGCCTCGTCCGCCGCGCAGCGAACATCCACCCAGCACAGCGGCGGCGATCGCATACAGTTCGTAAAACGATCCACTGCTGCCCGGTTGAATCGAGTTCCATTCCAGAATGAACAGGATGCCGGCAAGTCCCGATAAGAATCCACAAACGACATAGGACAACGTGATTAGGCGGGCGGTGGAAACGCCGCTGTACCGCGCTGCCTGTTCGTTTTCACCGGTCGCCAACAAATGTCGTCCCCAAACCGTGCGGTTTAGAAAAAGCCATGCGATAACGGCAACGATTGACAGCAGAACACCCGTCACCGGAAAGTCGATCCAAACCAAGTCAGAAAACGACTCGGTCTCGCCGGAAATTTTGCCTATCCCCGGCAGCGGGAAACGAAACGCGGCGCCGGTCACCGTGGACTTAAAATCCGACAGCGCGCTCAACAATCCGACCTGGTCATCGCCAGTCCAAACACGGGCCAAGCCGCGATAGATCAGCAATCCACAAAGCGTGACGACAAATGGCTGCAGGTTCGCTTTGGTGATCAACACGCCGTGCAGCCATCCCAGCAACGATGCAAACGCCAGCACTAACGAACAAGCGATCAGTGGATGGGTGTATTCGATTGTTTCAAGGCCGACGATGGTCCCCGCACGAACGGTTCTCAAATTGTCACGCGATTGAATCCACGTTTCACCTTCGGCTTGGACGACGCTGTGGACATTCACCGCGGACGTGCCTGTCGTGCTGCGGTAGGTCAGCCGGTCGCCGTCGTGCAATTCTGGCGGCGGGTCGGACAAACGCAGTGCCGGAAATTCCAAATCGCCTGCGGCCTGCGTACGGACTTCCGTGATCTTGCTCTCGAAATCCGACGACTCGTAGTGGACGTTGATCACTTGAACCAACATCACGCCGCACAACGCGATCATGGAACCGATCGACAGATCGATGCCACCGGTGATGATGACCATTGCGACGCCGATGGATATCAGTCCATACAGACTGGTATCCCGAATCAGCGTTTTCAGGTTTGCCGGCGCCACGAAATTGCCGTTGTAAAACGACGCGATGACCACGATCGCGATCAGGAGGACAAAGATGCCGATGTTTTTCAGTTGCACGGAAATTGATTCTCAATCTTCGTTGGTGTTGCAAGTGTTGTAAAAGGGGAAAGCAGACGACAAATCCACTCGTCGGTTGCTGCTGCGATGGATTGGGGGGCTACTGTGATGGATTGGGTTGCTATTGCGATGGATGGTATTGTGCGGTGGAAACGGTTGTCGGTTCGCTAAGTCCGACGGCTAATCGCATGATGGCTTCTTCGCTGAGTTCTTCGTGTGCCAGTTCGCCAGTGATGCGGCCTTCATGCATCACAAGGACTCGGTCGGCGATTGCCAAGACCTCTTCGATTTCGCTGCTGACGAACAAAATCGCCAACCCATCCGCGGCCAAGCGGTCCAGCAACGCATAGATTTCTTCTTTCGCACCCACGTCGACACCACGCGTCGGTTCGTCCAACATCAAGACTTGCGGCTGGCACATCAGCCATTTGCCGAGCGCAACTTTCTGTTGATTTCCGCCGGACAAATTCGCAATCGTGGTTTCTTGCGAAGCCGTTTTGACGAGCAGTTGTTTGATCAGGTCGGCCGTGGCGGTCTCTTGCCACCGCCGCCGTAACCACGGCGCGCTCTCGGTGTCTTTCATGGCCGCCAGGGTTGCGTTTTCGCGAACACTTGATTCGATTAACAATCCAGTGTGCTTGCGATCCTCGGGGACCAGGGCCAATCCGGATTGGATCGCGGCGTGAATATCGCCGCAGGCCAGCGGTTTTTCATCGACAAAGATTTGTCCAGCGGAGGCTTCACGAACGCCGAAAATGGTTTCCAGCAATTCACTGCGTCCCGATCCGACCAACCCGGCAATGCCCACCACCTCGCCAGCACGCAGTTGAAGCGAAATGGCCTGCTGAGGTGTAAAGTCGATCCGAAGTTCTTCGACACGCAGTTTCATCTCACCGGGCGGATGGGGCGATCGATCATACAGACGGTCGACGTCTCGCCCGACCATGGCCGAGACCATTGCGTTGTGATTGATCGCTTCGCCCAACAGTTGTCCAGCGTTCTTTCCGTCCCGCAACACCTCGACACGATCGGCCATTCGCACGACTTCGCCAAGTCGGTGTGAGATATAGACGACACTGACGCCGTCTTCACGCAAAGATTGCACGACTTCGAACAGACGTTCCGCTTCGGTCGTGCTTAGGCTGCTGGTTGGTTCATCCATGATGACGACCGACGCACCGGTAGAGACGGCTTTGGCAACTTCGACCAATTGTCGCGCGGCGGTCGACAGGCTGGACAGGCTTTGATGTGGCGAGACGCTGAGTCCGACTCGGACCAAATACTCGCGGGCTTGCTCGGCCATGGCGTTGCGATCGAGCCAGCCGAAACGACTTGGTTCACGACCCAGATAAATGTTCTCCGCGACGCTCAGGTTCTCGTGCAAATTCAATTCTTGATGGATCAACGAGATGCCTGCGTTGATGGCGGCGCCGGGCGATCGAAACGTCACGGCGCTTAGCGTTCCGTTGGTGCGATCCGCCATCCGGATCACGCCGCTATCGGGAGACTGGATTCCGGCCAAGACCTTCATCAGCGTGCTTTTGCCCGCGCCGTTTTCTCCGATAACCGCCAGCGTCTCGCCGGGCATGACTTCAAGGGTGACGTCATCGAGCGCGACGACGCCGGGAAAACGTTTGGTGACGGATTCGATTTGCAATCGCGGCGACGCATCTGATTTCGTCGTGGGTGGTTGCAACTCGACGGGTGTCATGGGGCTGAGATCAGGCGGACGAGTGACGTGAGAAAGTTTGTGACGCTTTGATAAGCACGGACGAATGTAGCGATTATGACTTCGCAGTCGCGGCGCAGAATCCTGTGAAAGGCCACCAGTCTAGCAAAACTCGCTCGGCATAAACGGCAAAGCAGGAAAGACGAACGCAGATCGTTCATCGCGATGTGTCGGCGACGGCAATTCGCTTGGGTGCGATCCATTTTTCGACGATTCAAAGGATGTAGCGCACCAGCGCCACGCCCAGCAAACCAAGGAGATTTACAACGTGTCACACCCATCCCCTTCGGCTCGACCGCATACCAAAACAAAGTCCCCCAAGTCGGCTCGTTTGCGCGTGGGCGATCAACCGTCCGGAGTATCAGCGATTCGATCGATGGTCGAAGCCGAAGCGGCCGCTCGATTGATGAGCGAAACGGCTCACGATCTGCGTTCGCCCCTGACGACGATTCGCGAGTCGGTTCGATTGGTCAGCGATGGCAGCCTAGGGGATTTGAATCCCGAGCAACAAAGCTATCTGAACGCAGCGATCGACCAATGTGATTGCATGAACCAGATGGTCACCGAGATGGTCCAGGTCGAGCGACTGCGCAGCGGGCTGCCGCGCGTGCAGCGTCGCTGGGTGTCGGTCCAAGAGGTTCGCGATGCGGTTGACGATACGTTGCGGCCGTGGGCTCTGCCGCGAAACATATCGATTCTCTGGGACGGTGCTGACGATCCGAATGTCAACGTGTTTGCGGACGCGTCAATGCTGCGCCGCTTGATCGTCAATCTGGCGACCAACTCGATTCGCGTTTCCGCCGATGGCGCGCCGGTCCTGATCCGATTGCAGATGGCAAAATCAGGCGACTCGATTCTTTGGTCGGTCATCGATCAAGGCCCAGGAATCGCGTCAGAAGAGCTTTGCCAAATTGCCCAACGTCATGTCTCGATGGCAAGCGGTGAAGGATTGGGGATTTCTATCAGCCGTCAGTTGGCCGCACTGCATTTTTCACCGCTCTCGATTCGTTCGCGAAAGAACGTGGGTACCCAGGTCAGCTTTCACACCGCTGCGGCCGGACCCAGCAGTGTCGCCGAACACTGGTCGCGCTGGCGAGTGGCTCAGCGTCAACCCAGGCAGCAACCGGTGCAGCGCCGCAATAACCGCGATGGGAAAGGTCAAGCACGCAGCCAACGCGGCCGGCAAGTTCGTCTGGATCCCCCGTCCATGTCGATCGAATTGAATGTCGAAAACGTCACGCCACACTCCATGGACCGATGCGCGGCGGGGATTGTTACCCTTGGCGCCGCGTTGCCTCGAAACGTCGCGGACGAATTCGATCGGTTACTGCAAAGCCAATTGCAAATGTTCGAACTTGTCTATCGCGTTGACACGCGACGATGGGTCTGGGTACTGGACGTCGACGACCGCAGTGCGGCCGAGCGAATCGGTGCGATCGCGGATGCCGCCAAAGCCGCGATCCCAAGCGTGAGATTGCGTTGGAGTGATCCGCAGATGATTCCCATCGACGAGAAACGCACCGCCAATCGGCTGAGCGATCTGTTGATTCGCCAGACATTGGCCGCATCGGCATCGACCAACGCTGCCGATACGAACCAAGTGCGACTGGGAACCGCGCCGATCGAGCCTTCAACGATCGCCGCGGTCCGGCTGGAGGTCGAACTGAATCGGCTGACCGAGCGGCTAACCCGACAGAGTTTTCAGCTGAAAGATCAGTCGCGAAAGCTGCGACCGACGATCGGCTGAGCCGCGTGATTGGCGTGGGCATCGGATCGACTGATCCAGTAGATCGAGCTGGCGATTCCAGCAGTAGCAGCTGCTAGGACGCCGCCATTTTTTTCGCCGTCGTTTGATGTGACGCTGCCGGATGCCTGCTTAAGGGCTTACGATCGTATTACCCTGCTGCATGCCTTCGGTTTGCCGCTTATACAGTTCTGGCAAATCGGTGGGCATCCGCGAGTTTGTTCCCGGAGGCGTTGTTGGCGGAAAATCTTCGGCACGCGCGGCCGATCCCAGCGGCGTGGTCAGCGTATCGTCGACGGTCTTGAGGTATTCCTGCAACTTCCAAGCGGGAATCACCGTCAGACCCAATTCGCGAGCACGAGCCTTGGCTTTACCGATCGTTTCGATGGCGACACGGTTACGGTCGTCATCGCTGACATCGGGTTCTTCGCCGATCACCATAAAGCGGATCGATGCGTCAAGCGTATCGATGCCTTCGCCCGTGACGGGGATGTTGGCAGCCACGACCGCGCCGGCGGCCTTGATCATTCCCATCAACGCCTCGTTATCCGGTCGATCATCGCCGTCGATATCGATTTCGCCGGCCAAGGCGATTCGGACTTCTCGTCCCGGTGCCCAGAACGGTGAATAAACGTAGTCGCCTTCGATGATGGGGGTCGCGATTGCAGGACGCGCGATGACGCGAGCAAGCGCTTGGTGTGGCCCCATGATCTTGGTGATTTGAATCGTGGCTTTAACTTTCGCGTCTTGCAATCGAGTCTCATCGCGATCGATCACGCCAAATGTCACGCCGGGGCGCAATGCGTCGGACGCACCCAAGTTGATGGTGACCACACGACCGCCGCCCTGGACGAATCTGATTTCGCCTTGCGTGCTTTCGTACTTATCGTTGGTCAATTCGTTGATGCGATGTTTTTGCGAATCGATCGTTGTTTCTAACTCTTCTTTTTTGCGTGTCAGTAGAGTTTGTTTTTGGGCACTCTGGCTGCGGAATTTGTTGAAATCGTCATCCAGTTTGACCAATTGGTCTCGCGTCTGTTCTTTTTCCTGGATCATCTTGTTGCGATCTTCGGTGAACAGTCGCAACTCGTTTTCCAGTTTTCGAGCGGCGTCATCGCGAGCGTTTTCCGCTTCTTGTTGTAGAGCCTGTGCGCTCTCGACGTCCGCCTTGGCCGTGTTTCTCGCCTTGAGTTCGTCGGCGATCAGGGCAACCCGCGTCTCATTCAGATTTCGAATCGCCGTGACAAAGAAATCGGGCAACTTTGCGTAGTTGCGGTTTTGGGCATCGACCTCGGGGCCAAAGTATTCCATGTCTTTGACAAAGTTCGCTTCGATTTGCTCCATCTCTGGGTCGCCGCTACTGCTTTGACTCAGCAATTCGAATTCCGCTTCGGTGAGTCCGCCCACGCCCAACATGGCTTTCATCAGCCGGTTTTGGTCGTCTTTGGTCTGCAATTCGCTTTGCGTGTTCTGCAGCCGATCGCGGGCGCTATCCGCCTCCAGCGATTGCGTATTTCCCCAACGCCAGAAAAAGAAATTCAGCGCCAAAGAGAGAACGAGAAAGATCAGGGAAGCTATTAAGCTGCCACGAATGACGCTGTCGTCGCGTGCCGCCATAATGGTGCGTTGGGTCCGAGTGCGAAAAAATGGGGAAAAGACGCCCCCTACAGACTATTTACCAGTTTACGCCATTCTACCGTCTGTGGCCAAGAATCGTATATTCCGCAGTCCGTTTAGACGACTTTTGCCGATTATGTCCGTCAATGACGGTCTCATGCGGTCCAAGATTTTGGTTGCCCCGACGAATCCAACAGCACGCAACCGCTTGAGACACTTCGGGGCTGAGGTGATGCTGTGCGTGGTTAACCCCAGCGAAGTCCTGTCATTTGGCTGATTGGGAACGGAGGTGCTGTGATCGATGGTACGGCGATATCATGATCAATGGGCCTGGCCATCGAGCATCGCCAGCATCCGGCGAAGGAGTGGGATCGGTCCTGCCAGTCCCCGAGCGGTTTGCTTGCCAGTCACCGAGCGAATCGGCAGGCCCCGAGCGAATTGTCACCACTTGAGCAAATTGTCAGCACTTGAGCGGCCAAAATTGAACCGGGGCCCGCGAAAGTCGCCCTTGCTCGGCATGCTCGAGCACATGTGAACAACCGGCTGCCGGCCGCGATCTGCGGAACGACGGATTTCGAATGCGAAACTTTCGCTTCGAAGTTTGGTTAAAATACCTGTATCGACCCACCCACGCGACTCGGCGCCATCGCCGGTCGACTCGCCCTTCTCAAATATTTAACAACGAACCATGCACTCCGCTGCCAAAACTGAAATGATTCAAAGTCGTCGCTGCATTAACAAACGAGTCTCACGTCAATCGGCCCGTCGCGGTTTCACCTTGCTGGAACTGTTGCTCGTTCTGGCGATTTTGGTCGTGATCGGCGGAATCGTGGGCACGAACTTGATCGGTGCATCGGCAGAAGCCAACGCGAAGGCCACCGAGACGCAGCTGAACATGCTGAAGAACAGCATTCAAATGTTTCAGATTCGCATGAATTCGCTGCCTCAATCGATCGAAGAGCTGCGTGACGGACCCAGCGATGCGGCAAAGCAGTCCAAATGGGTTGCTCCCATCATTACCGAGATTCCCGCGGATGCTTGGGGCAACGAAATACGCTACACCGTCAACGGAAACTCTTACGAATTACGCAGCGCGGGCATCGATGGCCAATCCAATACGGATGATGATGTCGTCGTAACCGGCTAGGCGTGAGGGCAACCATCGAGGTGCACCGTTGTGCGCGTTGCTGCCCGCACGTAGCTGCACTGCACGTAGTTGCCCGCGCGTAGCTGCACTGCACGTAGCTGCCCGCGCGAAGCTGTACTGCACGTTGCTGCATCGCGAGTTGCTGCATCCTGGCAGCGACGTCGTGGTAAGCGGCGGAATCATGTGCGCGGGGATCGTACGTCAATTCAATGTCAGTTCGCCCCGAGACCAACGTTTTGTATCTGTCGCCAAAATTCGTATCGCAACCATCGCCACGTGAGCGGCAATTCGGTTCTCGGGCCGATAGCAGCCGCCCCTCAGGGTTCACCCTGCTGGAACTGTTGTTGACACTTGCGATCTTGTCAGCAATCGCTGCGGTCACGATCCCGCAAGTCGGCGCGCTGTTGGGTGACCGCCGGTTGGTTCGAGCGGCCGATCAATTGCGGATCGAAATGGTTGGGCTGCGCGTCAAAGCGATGCGTGGCGGCCGCATCATGATGTTGCAGTGCATGTTAGAGGAAGGTCAGTTTCGTATGCGTCCGTACTATTCGCTATCCGATTCGACCGAAGCGATCGATCAAACCGGATTGCAATCGTCGCTGCTAAGTGGTGCCGATCAAGCCAACGTGGCGATCGCACCGCCGCCACAAGAAGACGCCGAACAGACAGTCGACTTGCCTGATGACGTGACGGTCCAGTCGGTAGCCGTCGTTTCGGCAGCGCGTGCTTCGGAAATCGAGCAGCAAGTGCTCGGCGAACAAGGTGATGGCTGGGGGCAACCGGTCTTGTTCTACACCGATGGCACCACCAGTACCGCCGCAATCACGCTCTCGCACCCGACTCATGGCAACGTCACCGTCAAAATGCGTGGCATCACCGGTGACGTGACGATCGGCGAAGTCACAGGTGGTACGCCATGATGCTGATGCAATCACGAGCGAGTCGCCGGCGAAGTTCTTGTCGGCGAATTCGCCACGCCGGTATTCAGATTCCCGGGAACCGATCAAATCTTCACTGCCCTGCTCGCTCTCCACAGCGGTCCGGTTTTTCCTTATTGGAAATGTTGCTGGCTCTCGCGATTCTTGGTGGCTCGTTGGCGATTCTCAGTCAGATTGCACAGACCGGTACCGACGCGGCGCGCGAAGCACGCGATTTGGCACTGGCTCGGATGTTGTGCCAAGCGAAGCTGTCCGAAGTGTTGTTGCAAGACACCACGCCCGTCACGATTCCCTCGGCAGTGGCCGAGCCGTTTGATTCAAGTTCAACAACACAATTCATGTACGCCGTCGAGATCATGCCGGGGCCGATGGACGGACTGTTGGCCCTGCGCGTGTCGGTCGAGGCGGTGAATCCGGACGGTGGACCGCCGCTTGCGACATACGCTTTGGTGCGGTGGATGATCGATCCGGCGCTCGGTCTGGAAGAGGCAGAACTGGAAGAAGAAGCCGCCAAGGAAGAAGCCGCCGGGACGGAGACCGCTATATGAGTGCGCTCTCACGACGCGTTTCAGGTTTTACGCTGCTCGAAGTGCTGTTAACGCTTTCGATGTCCATCGTGTTGATGTTGTTGATCGGCGGCGCGATCCAGTTCTACGGACGCGACATGGCCGTCAGCGATCTGGAAGCACGTCAGACTCAGCTTGCCGCGGCGATCATGCAAATGATCGAAGACGATATGCGAGCGACACAGCACGCCGATCCGGTCGACACGTCCGGGTTGGAATCATTGTTTTCGTCTCTCGGCACACAGGCCGCCGGTACGGTGCAAGGTGGTGGCGGTGACGGCGGAACGGACACAACCACGACAGTGGAATTCCCTGAGGATACGACGATCGATACCGATATGGCGACGACGGACCTGACCATGGGAGCGGCGGTGCTTGAGGAACCCGGTTTGATCGGAAACCAATTCCAGATCCAAATCGATGTCAGCCGCATGCCCCGGCTGGAAGAGTACTATGTCATGTACGACGCGTTGACCGGAAACATTGATGACGTCCCCAGTGAAATGAAAACCGTCACGTATTACGTCCAGCCGCCCGGGACGACCGGCGGTGTGGCCGACCCGTTGGCAAGTGTCGGGAACGAATCCAGCGAACTTGCCGGTGGCGGTTTGGTACGTCGATCACTCGATCGTGGCGCGACCAAGTACGCGTCGCTCAACGGCAGTCTGGCGTCGCTGAATCAAACCGGCGAATTGTTAGCACCCGAAGTCACCGGGCTGGAATTCTCTTACTGGGACGGTGTTACCTGGCAACTGGAATGGAGCAGCGATGAATACGGCGAATTGCCACTTGCCGTGCAAGTCACGCTGTCGATGGTCGACCCGGTTGCTGCGTCGGCAGCCGCGGATCCGCAAACCGCCGTTCGGACATTCCAGCATGTGATCCGGCTGCCGATGGCGAAACCGATCGAAGAAGAAGAGGAAGAAGACGCCGCAATGGCAGAGGCGGGGATATGAGCATGACGCGTTTGACAAGCTCTCAACGACGCCGCGGCTTTTTTCTGGTGCTCGTGTTGATCGTGATTGTGGTCGCGACGATGGCGGCCTACTCGTTCACGGGTCTGATGTTGGCCTATGACGAGTCCGCGTATTTGGCCGGCGATTTGGTACAAGCTCGAGTCGCGGTTGAATCCGGTGCCGAGGCGATACGTTTGTTGCTGGCCCAGCCACCGGACATGCGATACGACTACGGCGGCGTGATCAACAATCCGACGATGTTCCAAGCCGTCAATGTTTCGCAAGGCATCGACGGTCTGACGCCCTGCAACTTTACCGTGGTCGCACCGGACTTGAATGAAGTCGGACAGCTAAGCGGTTTGCGGTTCGGACTGCAAAACGAATCGGCAAGATTGAACATCAATACGCTCGCGATTCTCTCTGAGAACTCCGAGACTTTGTTGGCCGCACAGGTGCTCGCCAGTCAAGATGATCCCGACGCGGTGGTCGCGGATGACATTGCCATTTCGTTGTTGATGGCACTGCCCGGAATGACCGAAGACGTCGCCGACGCGATTCTGGATTGGCTTGACGAGGACGAAGAAGCTCGTGAGCTTGGTGCCGAAGCGGAATATTACAACACGCTCGAGACGCCCTACTCGCCCGCCAACGGACCGATGCGAAGTGTCGAGGAACTGTTGTTGGTTCGCGGCGTCACCCCGACGTTGCTGTTTGGGGCCGATATCAATCGCAACGGCATGCTCGATCCCGACGAGCAAACGCGTTTCAACGCCAGCGTCGATACGCCCGGCGCACTCGGATGGGCCGCCTACTTGACCGTGCACGGCGCCGAAGCAAACAAACGCAGTGATGGATCGCTTCGTGTGAACGTTAATAAGTCGGACTTAGAGGTTCTGTATGAGGACCTGTTGGCCGCCCTGGGAGACGAAACCTATGCGAGCTTCATTGTTGCTTATCGCATCGCCGGACAATCGTCCGCGGTCGCGGCAGCGAGCGGCGGCGGAAATCGGGCCGGTGGCGAACCTTGGTCGGTCGATCTGTTGGATCAATTGGACCTTAGCGGTGGTGGCGGCACGGAATTTACCCAGATCCTTGACGTCATCGATGCCACCGTTTCGATCGAAGCCCGTGGCAATACCACGACGTATTCGTCCCCATTCGCCAGCGATATCGTTTCAATGGCCTTGTATTTACCGCTTTTGATGGACGCTTTGTCGACGCAAGATGTCGACCTGATGCCCGGACGGATTAACCTGAATCGTTGTCCGGCCGAGTTGTTGTACGGAATTCCGATCTTGGATGAAGAAACGGTGGATCTGATTCTCGAAGCTCGTCAGCAAGAGTCCGACGATCCGAACCGTCAGTATGAAACATGGCCGATGGTCGAAGGCATCGTCACCCTTGATCAAATGCGTCAGTTGTTGCCGCTTTGGACCGGCGGCGGTGATGTGTATCGGGCGCAAATCGTCGGTTACTTTGAAACCATCGGAGCCTCACATCGCAGCGAAGTGATTTTCGACGCCACAACCGTCAATCCAAAGATCATCGGATGGAGAGACCTGAGCCATCTGGGCCGGGGATTTGATCTGTCCGTCCTGGGCATGCGTAGCAATCTCGAGATGACTTTGACACAGTGAACGATCCCTGCCTTCAAGTTTAGACACCTCCGAATCCGAATCGTCGATGCTGATGCCTGTCGTCAACTGAAACGTTACTTCCATCAACCTATTGTTAGATAAGCCATGGCAAAGAAACTTGCGATCGATTGGGACGACATCGAATTGCGTTTGGTCGCCGCCCAGTGCAGCGGCAGTAACGTCAAAGTTACCGACGTCGCGATTATCCCGATTGCCGAAGCCGGCATTCAGGAAACGCTTCGCACCGCCGTGACCGAGCGTGGTCTGGAAAAGACCGAAACGTTGGTTGCGATTGGACGCGGCAAAGCCGAACTGCGTGAACTGACTCTGCCCCCGGTTCCCGATGACGAATTGCCCGATATGGTTCGCTTTCAAGCGATCCGCAGCTTCGCGTCAGCCGGTGATAGTGCGACCGTCGACTATTTGGTCACCAATCGCAAAGAAGACAGCGTGTCGATGATCGCCGCCGCGGTCGGGCCGGTCGTGCTCAGCGAGATCGAAAAAATTTGCGAATCGGCCGAGCTCACGGGCAAACGCATTGCCCTGCGGCCACTATCCGCTGCCGCTTTGTACTTGAGTCACCCAAAGTATCGCGGCAACCGCGGTGACTTGGTCTTGATCGATCTGTTGGCCGATGATGCCGAGATCGTCGTCGCACGCGACGACCGAGTGATTTTTGTTCGCACCGTTCGCATGCCGACCGACGCCAAGGCCCGAACGACTGCGTTGATGGGCGAGCTGAGACGAAGTTTGATGGCCAGCGGCGTCGCAGCCGCGCCCGATCGAGTCGTTTTGTGGGGCCGAGCCTCCGTTCATCAAGACGACATCGAACAAATCAGCAAGGCGACCGGCGCCCAAGTGGAAGTGCTCGACCCGTTCGATCTGGTCGACGTAGACCGCAAGAGCCGCGATGATCTGCCCGACCACGTCGGCCGGCTCGCCCCGCTGGTCGGATTGCTGGCCAGTGACGGGATGGATCCGGATCGATTGATCGATTTCCTGAATCCTCGCAAACGTCCCGAGGAACCACCGAATCATTTACGCAAAGCCCTGATGTTCGGTGCACCCGTCGCCGCGGCGCTGCTGTTGGGTTTCTTGGCGTATCGTCAATTCAGCACGCTCGATACGCAAATTGAAACGCTCAAGAACGCCAACGCATCGCAAGCCGATTTCGTCGCTGCGGCCAAGGTCAGCCTGGCACAGACTGAGGCAGTCGATGTTTACTTGGACGGAGGGGTGAACTGGTTGGATGAGTTGCGAACGCTAGCCTCGGAAATGCCGCCGGCTGATAAAATGATCGTACGCACGATCTCGGCGGTGACCGACCAACGCACCAAAGGCGGAGGTCGAATTGTCTTGTCAGGTGCCGTCACACAAACCGACGTGATTGAACAATTTGAACAGTCTGTGCGGGACGAGTCGCATCAGGTTGCCGGTGAAGGCACCAAGGTCTTGGACACCGATGACGCTTATCGCTTGGGTTTCCGCGAAGAGATCGTGATTCCCGCCGAAAGTGTTCGCGGGGTTCGATATCAACGACTCGATGAACTTCGCAGCACATCGGAATCCGCACCGGAAACCACCGCGGAATCCAGCGAAATGGATGTCGATTCCAGTTCAGATGCCGACACCAACGCAGATGCCGACTCCAACTCGGAGGTTGGCAGCGGTGAATCGCCATCGGAGACTGCCGATCCTGCCGAGGCTGATCACCCGGACCCTGATCCGGATGACCCGCAACCATCCGACGCCCAAGATGAGTCCGAAACAACGCAGCCCGATACGCAAGATCAGATTACCCGTGTTGTTACCGGAAAAGGAGTGCAGTCATGAATCAACGTGAACGTCTCCTTTCGATTTTGGTCGGTGGTGCTTTAGCTCTATTCGTTTTGCAATGGGGTTTCAACAAGTACCGCGATGCGATCAAAGCCAGGCAGAACCAAATTGCTTCGCTCGAGAATGAAAAGGTCAAAATCGAAGAGCAGTTGATCCAAAAGGCCTACGCCGATCGGCAGATGGGCGAGTATGTCGTGCGGTCTTTGCCAAGCGATATCGAACGCGCTCAAGCCGATTATCAGAAATGGCTGCTCAGCATGCTGCAAGAAAACGGCCTGCGCAACTTTAACGTCGGTGCACCCACATCGATTCCTGTCGGTGGACTGTATCATCGATTCGGGCTGTTGGTGACCGGTGAAACCAGCATGCCAGAACTATTGCAGCTATTGCATGCGTTCTATGCCAAGGATTACCTGCACCGCATCAACAAGATCTCGTTCAACAAAGCACGCACCGGCGAAGGCATGCAGTTGACGATGAATATTGATGCGATCGCGCTCAACGCGGCACCGGCAGACGCCGCGCCGCCGGAATCGAATTCCTGGCGAGTCGAACCCGACGCGATTGCCTATGTCGAACCGATCATGAATCGCAATCTGTTCGAACCGCCAAACAAGGCGCCACGATACGATGGCAAGTCGACGCTGGAAGCGGTGGTCGGAAAATCGACGCCGGCGCCTCTGACATTCAAAGATGATGATGGCGACCGCCTGCGTTATGAGTTGGCCGAAGACGCGCCCGAGTATGTCTCGCTGGATGAAAGAAGCGGTACGCTGCGAATCGATTCCGACGAAAAACGCGAGTTCGAAATTTTGGTCCGTGCGATCGACGACGGTTATCCCAAGCGTACGACCGAACAAAAGCTGACCGTTCGCGTTGTCGATCCCCCGCCACCGCCCACTCCTGAACCGCCCAAGCCAAAGTTTGATGACGCGACACAAACGATCCTCACTGGACTTGTGCAAGGTCGCGAGCGGCAGGCATGGTTGCAGGTTCGCACTCATGGTAAAACGCTAAAGTTGCGAGTTGGCGACAAATTTGAAATCGGCAGCGTCAAAGGCACCGTGGTGGGTATGACTTCCGACTCGGTCGACTTAGAGATCGAAGGGCGGCGTCTGACGTTGAAACAGAACGGCAATCTAGGCGAAGCGGCCAAACGAGCCGAAGAAGGTTAACGATCACCAGTTCACCGGTCGACGCGCATTCCGACGCCAAGACGATGGTGCCGACATCGATTCGGTGCCAGTCGCTTTCGCTGGACTTTGCGAGCGGCGTCCGCGCCGTTGATGCAGTCGATCTGCACGTACATCCAGGCGAGATCACGTGTCTGATCGGGCCGAGCGGTTGTGGGAAAACGTCTCTGCTGCGTTTGATGGCTGGCTTGCAATTGCCATCGGATGGTTCTGTCGACTTGGATCCGCCTGCCGATGCGCGTCGCGGCGATGTCGGCTTTGTCTTTCAGCAACCCTCGTTGTTGCCGTGGCGGACCGCGATCGAAAACGTCATGCTGCCGCTGGAATTGATCGGCAATGACTCGTCGAGCGAACGCAAGCAGCGTGCGGCGGCGGCCCTGCATGCGGTCCGGATGGACGACGCGATGGATCGGTTGCCGAATCAATTGTCGGGCGGAATGAAGATGAGAGTCTCGATCGCGCGCACCCTGGTCACCGACCCGAAAGTGCTGCTGTTAGATGAACCCTTCGCGGCCCTTGATGATATGCTGCGCGCCGAACTGGGGCAGTTGCTGCTGGACGTGTGGGATCGCCGAAACTTTACTGCCGTGATGGTGACGCACAACATCGCCGAAGCAACCTTGCTGTCCAACCACATCGCGGTGATGCATCAAGGACGCGTCATAACCGTGATCGAAAACCCGCTGCCAGGCCCCCGCGATGAAACCTTGCGTCGATCGCCCGAGTTCGGCGCGTTCTATGGGCGCGTCAGCGATGCCCTGCACATCGCATCTTCACAGCGATCCCCTTCCCTGCATCATGGTAATGCGCACGGTCAATTGGGGCCTCATGGAACGGTCCGTTCGGAAGGAACGGGGCGATGAGTGATCGCAGTTTCTACTCAAGCGTCGGGTTGATCTTGGGAGTCGCGTTTGCCGGACTTCTGATTTGGGAATGCGTCGTCTGGCTGTTCGATTTGCCGCGTGCGTTGTTGCCGACGCCTCGCGACGTCGTTGCGGCGGGCATTCGCGAGCGCGTCCCACTGTTGCGCGCGACATTCATGACCGGCATCGCGGCATTATCAGGGCTGATCGCTGCGATCGTGATCGGGTCATTGATCTCGATCGTGTTCAGCCAATCTCGCCGTATTCGCTTGGCGTTCTTCCCGTATGTCGTTTTTTTACAGACGGTTCCCATCGTTGCCATCGCGCCGCTATTGATCATCTGGAGTGGTTATCGATTTCGAACCGTCGTCATTGTCACCGTCATCATCTGTCTGTTTCCGATCGTCAATAACGTCACGGCGGGATTGCTAGCGATTGATCGTGACTTAGCCGATTTGTTTCGCCTCTATGGCGCCGGACGCGTCAAAAAGCTGATTCGGCTGCAAATCCCAACGGCCGTGCGATACTTGATGCTTGGCGCAAAGACCAGCAGTGGGTTGGCGGTAATTGGCGCGATCGTCGCTGAGTTCTTTGTTGGTAATGGTTCGGAATACGACGGATTAGGAACCCTGATGACGGCGTGGCAAGGATTCCTGAAGACCGATGCGCTGATCGCTGCGCTATTCGCATCAACGTTGCTGGGCCTGCTGTTGTTCGGCGCCGTGCAGTTCGTGTCAGCAACGATTCTGCGTCGCTGGACCTGGACCGCCGCCTAGCAGCGAGTGCCGCGCGCTTGTCATGACATGGCAAGAAAGTTTGAATTAGCGCGAACGTGTTTGCGGGTCACCCCGTCCCTATGCCATCGGACCGCGCGGCGTTCGCCGGCTGATTTCTTTTACTCACGCTTGCCAAAGGCAAGTCAAGGAGAATCCCATTCGCGCATCAAGCACCATAGGAGGTTGTTATGAGTCCCAAGCAGAAACTGATTACGACTGTCTGGTGTTCGTTGACGATGGTTGCCACGATGATCTTGTCGCACGGTCACTTGATCATGCGAGAGATTATGGTTCATTGGCCGATCGCTGAAACATGGGAAGGGCGTCTCGAAGGCGCTCTTTACACGCAAGGCGGATTGGTTTTCTTGACCGGTCTGGTAATCGCTTCGGCGATGATGGTCCGTGGCTATTTTGCGAAGTTGCAAGACGAAAGAACGGCGCGACGAGAAATCTCGCAGCGTGAAAAGCACGAACGGGCCGCGGCGAGTCGTCACGAGGCGATGATGGAATCGCTCGCGACCCTTTCGTCGGGATCAAGCGTCAGTAACGGCACTTCGCCCCGAGCAAATTCGGCAAAAAAGTCGCTCGCCTCTGGAACCAGGCCCAGGTGATCCGTCACCGAGTCGCGATCTTGTATAAGCTGTCGCGGTTCGTACTGGCGATCACTCGCCCAGAGGTCACGGTGTTGGAAATCGTGCTGATGGTTGTCAGCTGGATGCTTCACCGTGGGCCACCGATGCGAAAGTCGAAACTCGATTTCTAACGGAATCAGCGCGCTCGGCGGTTGGAATCGTTTCCAGCCGCCGAGTTTTTCGTGCGCATCTGACTGGCACGAGAGCTTCAGATCACAGGTCCAATCACGATCCGTGGTCCCTGTTGTCCGGCAAAGCCTCGTTTCGCCACCGAAGTGCTAGAATGCGTCGGCTTTTCGATCCATTCCGTTTTTGCGTTTGTTCCGATGTCACACGAGTTCATTGATTCGAATATTCGCGGCAACCGCGTCCAGTCTGCGCTGTTGATTCTCGGTATGGCGTGTTTGCTTTCGCTGATGGGATATCTAATCGGTGGTACGCTTGGGCTTGTCATCGCGGTTGTCGTGTGTTTGTTGGCGCTCGTGTTCGGCCCTCGCGTGTCGCCGCAGATTGTCTTGCGGATGTACAAGACACAACCGATTTCTCGGGCGACGTCGCCGGAACTGTTCGACATGTTTCAAGAACTGGTTCGACGCGCCGAACTCGACGTTGCACCTTCGCTACATTACGTTCCATCCCGTACGCTCAATGCATTTGCGGTCGGGCACGCCGATAACGCTGCGGTTGCGATCACCGATGGACTGTTGCGGATCCTCAATCCGCGAGAGATTGCCGGTGTGCTTGCTCACGAACTTAGCCACATCCGTCACCGTGACATGTGGGTTCTGGGAATTGCGGATAGCGTATCAAGAATCACAGCAACGCTTTCGCAGATCGGTCAATTCATGCTGTTGTTCGCATTGCCCCTTTCTATCGCCGGTGGTGGTTATGTGTTTTTGATCAGCGCTCTGGTTCTCGTTTTCGCGCCGCTGATCAGCAACTTGATGCAACTTGCGCTGTCTCGTTCACGCGAGTTCAATGCGGACTTGGGCGCCGTGCGCATAACAAAAGATGCGATTGGGCTTTCGTCCGCGCTCAGCAAGCTTGAACGCGCGACCTCAAGCGATGCGGGTGCACCCTGGATCTTTGCGGGGCGTCGCCGCACGACCGTACCGGCGATGCTGCGTACACACCCACCGACGGATCAGCGGATCGAACGAATCATGGAAGCAGGCCGCTCGATCGGTCAGCAGTTTCCGATCGGCGAAAATCAAGTTCCGGCACGGCGACGTGTACAAATGCAGCAACATCCGCGAGTTCGTTCAGGACCGCGATGGCACGTCGCTGGCCTTTGGTATTGAGACTGGTCTTGCGGTCTAGTCGATCGTCGAAACCGTTGACGAAGGAGTTGTGCGATTGCGACTTTTCCCCGCGAAACAAGCTGTCACGCGTGAGAATAATTGTTGTGCCGGCAAGTTCGAACTCGCTACAATGGTCGCTTCCCTTCCGGACGAGTCCACATCGTCTGCTCTCCCTCGCCTTGCTGATGGATTGACCGCAATTGTCTCGTAGGTGCAATTTTTCCGCCGTGCGACGAACAGCAATTCTGGGTGTTGTCTTCACTGCATTGACGTCATGTGCGTGCGCGTCCGAACCCGTTGATTTTTTTGAACGTAAAATTCGCCCGGTCTTGATCCGGCATTGCTACGAATGCCACGCCGGTGACTCGGATTTGATCCAAGGGGGATTGCGGCTGGACCATCCCGATGCCATGGCCAGAGGCGGTGACTCGGGTGCCGCGGTGATGCCGGGCGAGCCTGACAAGAGTCTGTTGCTGACCGCGATTCGGTACGACGAGTTGGAAATGCCGCCAAGTGGGCCGCTGGATGAAAGCATCGTCCGCGACTTCGAACGTTGGATCGAAACGGGAGCCGTCGATCCACGTGAGTCCGACCCGCTGTTGCCGCTGTCGCAAGCACGCGAAACCGATTGGGAAACCGCAAAGCAGTTTTGGTCATTTCAACAGCCCCAGCGACACGCCGCACCGTGCGTGTCATCGGGCGACTGGGTTGGTACCAAAGTCGACTCATTTGTATTGGCGCAGATGGAACAAGTCGGTTTGTCACCCAATCCACCGGCCAGCCGTGCGACGTTGATTCGGCGACTTTCTTTCGACTTGACTGGTCTGCCGCCTTCACCCGCGGAAGTCGAAGCATTTGTCAACGATACCCGGCCGTCGGCGACACGACGACTGGTCGATCGGTTGCTTGCGTCGCCGACCCACGGCGAGCGTTGGGCGAGGATGTGGTTGGACGTGGTCCGCTTTGCCGAAGATCAGGCGCACCAAGTCGGCAAGAACACTTCGCTGACCTATCCGAATGCCTATTTGTATCGCGATTGGGTCGTCGATGCGTTCGCCGCCGATATGCCTTACGACCAGTTCGTGCGAATGCAGCTCGCAGCCGATGTGATCGATCCCAAGGCGACCGACTCGCACGTCGCGCTAGGGTTCCTTGGGCTGGGGCCGAAATACTATCGGCGCAATGATCCGCAAGTGATGGCGGATGAATGGGAAGACCGCATCGATACCGTCTCGCGCGGGCTGTTGGGATTGACCGTGGCTTGCGCTCGCTGTCACGATCACAAATTCGATCCGATTCCGACCACCGACTACTACGCGCTGGCCGGGGTTTTCGCGGGAACCGAAATGTACAATCGGTTGATCGACGCCGGCGAGACCGGCCAAAAGGGCGACGCGAAAAATCCGATCGACGCGGTTCATATCGTTCGCGAAGGCAAGCCGGTCGACCTGAATGTGATGATCCGCGGCGACGTGAATAAACTCGGTCCGGTTGCACAGCGGCGTTTCTTGACCGTTCTGTCGTCCGGGTTTCCGCAGCGTTTCAAACGCGGCAGCGGCCGGATCGATTTGGCCGACGCAATCACCGATCGATCGAATCCTCTGACCGCCAGAGTGATTGTCAATCGGGTTTGGGGGCAAATGATGGGCACACCGTTGGTGCGCACCGCAAGTAACTTTGGCCAGCTGGGCGACACCCCGACGCATCCGCGACTGTTGGACGATTTGGCGGTGCGATTGATGGACAACGATTGGTCGTTGAAGTGGTTGCAGCGAGAAATTGCTCTCTCGTCGACCTATGCGCAAAGCAGCGCGTTCGATTTAGGCAAGCATGCGATCGACCCCGAGAACCAGCGGTTGTGGCGAATGCACCGAAAACGGCTCAGCATCGAATCGTTCCGCGACGCCGTGCTGTCCGCCGCCGGACGGATCGACTTGTCCCGGGGCGGGCGATCGATGAAACCGGACGATCCCCGTTCACGTCGTCGAACGCTTTACAGTTCCGTAAGCCGGCTGAAACTGAATCCGATGTTGGCGCGGTTTGACTTTCCCGATCCCAACGCGCATAGCGCCGGTCGTTACGAAACGACGACGCCGCTGCAGAAGTTGTACTTGCTGAACAGTCCGTTCTGGATCGAGCAATCCGAAGCGTTCGCAAGCCGCATGATTCGTTTTTCGCAATCCACGGACCAGCGGGTCACGTCGGCCTATCAAATTCTTTTTGCACGAGACCCCAGTGCGCAGGAAACCAAACTTGCTCGGTCTTATTTTGCTCAAGGGAACGAGTTGACCGACGCCGAGAAGTGGTCGCAGTATCTACAGACGCTGTTGATCAGCAACGAAATGTTCATCGTCGACTGATGCAGGTTCGTCGAAAAAGAATGTATGTCTCCATTGAAGCCGCGAAGCGAAAACCGCAATGAACATTGATTCCAAAATCGCAGGCCTCACTCGTCGAGAAATGATTGCGAGGTCGGGTGCCGGGTTCGGTAAGATCGGAATGTTGGCCGCGCTGCAAGGCGCAGGAGCATTGCACGGCACAGTATCGCTGGCGGGCGCAGGATCGCTGGCAGATGCGAAACAGCCGCAGGTCGCCGGTGACGATGGGCTGCACCATCTAGCCAAAGCAAAACGTGTTATTTTTCTATTCATGAATGGCGCGCCATCGCACGTCGACACGTTCGATCCGAAACCAGAATTGGCGCGCCGCGAGGGCCAGTCGCCAGCAGAAGACATCTCGCAAAAAAATCGAGCCGCCGGATTCATGCCGTCCCCGTTCCGATTCGCCAAGCATGGTGACAGCGGCGTCGAGATGAGTGAACTGTTTCCACGACTGGCCAAGCATGCCGATGAATTGTGCGTTGTGCGGTCAATGCACACCGACGTGCCCAACCATGAACCGGCATTACTGCTGATGCAATCGGGCAACCAGCAACCGGTCCGACCCTCCCTCGGTTCATGGTTGTCATATGGCTTGGGCAGCGAAAATGAGAATCTGCCGCCGTACGTGGCGTTGTGTCCAGGTTTGCCGGTGGTCGGTCCACAGTTGTGGTCCAGTGCGTTCTTGCCAGGCCAACACCAAGGTGTCGAAATCAATACGAACGACACCCGTGTGGATCGTTTGATTGCGAACGTTCGGAATCCGAAACTTTCCAGTACCCAACAACATCGTCAATTGAGCCTGTTGCGAAGGTTCAATGAATTGCACCGGCAGGATCGTCCGGGCGATGACCAGCTTGAAACGCACATCCGAGGCATGGAAATGGCGTATCAAATGCAAACCGAAGCGAGTGAAGCCTTCGATATCAGCCACGAGTCCGAAACGACACGGGCAGCCTACGGGGACACTGCGTACGGGCGCAGCTGCCTGCTGGGACGACGTTTGCTCGAACGAGGTGTTCGCTGTGTGCAAGTGTTTTATGTCAAGGACGGGCAAAAGCAACCTTGGGATACGCATCGCAAAAACAACGAATCGCATAAAGTGCTCTGCGGCGATAGTGATCGCGCGACCGCAGCGCTGCTAGATGATCTAAAGAACCGTGGAATGTTGGAAGACACGCTCGTGATCTGGGGTGGTGAGTTTGGCAGGACGCCCTATGCGCAAATGGACAAGTCGAAAGATCCCAAACTTACCGGTCGCGATCACCACCACACCGGATTCTCGATGTGGATGGCCGGCGGTGGTGTTCGCGGTGGTCTGACCTACGGTGCGACGGACGAACTCGGAATGCACGCGGTGAGTAATCGCGTGCATGTTCATGATCTGCACGCCACCATTTTGCATCTGATGGGAATCGACCATCAACGTCTCACCTTCCGTTATTCTGGACGCGACTTCCGACTCACCGACGTTCATGGGACCGTGGTCAGTGACTTGCTGGCGTAGACAGTTCCGGCGGCGCTTGCTCTTACTCACCGCCAAGACGGTTGCCAGATAGCTGCAGAGCGGCTTTAGCGATGTCAGTAGAATTCCCTGACGCAGCTCCGAAAACAAGGCCGGCCGGCCGATCGCTTCCAAGTATCTCGAAGGAGAGTCGACCATCAGCGGAGCTCGAGTCACAAAAATCAATCATGCGAAACCGCGGAAAACACGGCTTTCCGTGGTCGTCCGAGCGCCCCAAGCAATTTGATCAAAGAAATGCCTTGAACTGCCGCGGGGCGAATCCGTATGATAGATCCATCGATCAAGAGATCCCCCCATTGCTGTGTCTGTGATGTTCTCACGCTCTGTCAATCAGCGACTTGACGCCTTGCCGGCTTTGCTGGCCGCGTTGGCGATGGTCCTTTGGCCGGCGCTCGCGAGTGCGAACTGCTGCTGCCACAAGGACCGGTCGATTCCATCGGCCGCATCGATTGCCGTCGAGACGGCTCAGTCGGCGTGCCCGGCATGTTGTGCCAAAGATGGCAAAGACGTTGCCAAAGACAAAGACGCAAAGAATAAAGACACCAATCATAAAGACACCAATCATAAAGACACTGCACATCGGGATGCGAACTCGTCTCCGGCGGGCACCCCATCGTGTTGTGCTTCATCCGACGCGGGTGATTGCGGTGATTCGGATGATTGTCAGTGCGAGTTCCGTTGCTGCCAATACACGCATGCAACGCTCTCCGCCCCTGTGGTGGACGATGCATCGCAGCTGATCGTCGCGGTGGATGCACCGTTTGAACGTCTGTTGCCCTCACCCTCGCGTACGGTTTCATCCGAAGCGATTGGGTATCTTTCCTCGATCGGCAGCGCGCAGGATCAATGCGCGCTATTGTGTCGTTGGCTGAAGTAGCGTATCGGCTGAATTGAGTCATGGATACGTTTACGAATTACGACACAAACTTAATCAGAGGAAACGAATATGTTTCGATTGTTTTTAGGCGCGTTTATCGCGCTGCCCGTTCTTGCGGTAGCCGCCGGTATGTATAGCGGTGATCAGCCGTCGGGTTGTTGCGGCAAGTCAACGCTGGTTGCTGCCGACGGATGTCCGTGCGGCCAATGTGAAGCGGGATGCGACTGTTGCACGAGTGATGTCTGCACCTGCGCAGACTGTGCCTGCGAGGCTTGCGGTTGCAGCGGTGCGGCCAAGGCGAGTTGCTGTGAAGCGGGCAGCTGTGAAGCAGGAAGTGGCGCAGCCGCGTGCTGCGAATCGGGCAGCTGTGAAGCAGGCACTTGTCCTGCCGAGGCATCCGAATCGCAGAGCAGTGAATCCGAGACCGACGAGTCCGCCGCATCGGGCGAGCAGACCTTAACGTCGTCGTCGAGCAGCTGTGGCATGTGCCCCGCAGAATGTCTGTGTGACACAGGCGCGGACTGCAACTGCGACGGATGCGAATGCCTTTTGTGCGCTAGCTAGTTCGCGGGGCTAATCAAAAGTGAACGAGAGGGTCGGCGGTTTCTTACGAAGCCGCCGGCCTTTTTTGATTGCCCCACAGAAACACATACGCACGAACATCATTGGAATCGCCCAAGAAAAGCTGACGGTCGACCAATTTCAACAAGAACGTAAATGGCGAATGTTGTCGGTCTCAATAAGACCCCGTTCCCGTTTGATGCATATGCGCCAGATAACCCACTTTATACGGCGTATAAATAGATGGCGAAAGAGGCTATCTGCCACGACTCAGCGGTAGTTGCGAGCGACGATTCGCTCCGGACACCGTCACACGCATTTAGACGCAAGTTGCTGTTTTACTAAGTTCATGAATGCAATTTCCCGCGATGGAGGCACTGAGTTGTCAATGTTTATCGCCTTCGCGTTTTGAGAGAAAAAACCATGCCATCATCAGAGCAACCAGCATCACAAAAGTGGTGACAAGAAAATAGAATCGTCCACTCGATGACTCCTTGATTGTTTCTGAAGTAGCAGTATTTCGCATTTCGGTTTCGTCCGCGAAACGCAATGAATCGTCAGCGTCCGTCTTCGCTACTACGACGCCAGGATTGTTGATGTCTTCGCGTTGGTTGACTACGACCGACCCAGCTTTTAGCGGAACGACAAAAGCTGATTCCTCAATCGGCAGATTGAACGCAGCGTTCTGGACGACTCTAAATTGCACGAAATCGAGTTCGCTGTTTCTGAATCTTGCGTCGACGAAAATAGAAGGAAATACGATTCCCGGGGATGCTTCAAGCGGCCTCTGCTGAACAACCAGCCTCGTAAAGAAGGGGGCACTTTGTCCGGTACGCGTTATATCGGCACGGAATTGACGAATGAATCCAGTTTCGATATCGGCGAGCAAGATTGCATGTGTACTCCTTCCCCTGCCTGAACTACTTGCTTCAAGCGTTATTGCACCGGTGCTGGTGTCGAGAGAATCCGCAACACGGAAGTTAGAGGCATTTCCTTGACTTGGGACATACCGAATATCATCAAGCTTCAACTGTTTGAAACCCGCGTTTCCTCTTGGCAGCAAGTCAACTTGGTCTCTCGAGCCATATTCCCTTTTAACAATCTGGTCGACACCGACCTGCACGACCGTTCTATCGCCGACGTCATGAGAGTCTGACGTGAATACGCTATCGCCACGAAATACGAGTTTAGTTTCGCCAACCGAAGCGTGTTCTGGGTTCAGACTTGGAACTAACATTCTTGCAAACTTATCTCGTTCCTTGGAGTCGCTGAGGTCTGTCGCCATCAATGCAGAGAGAAAAGCGGTATCTGACAAAGGTAATTCTGCCTGTTGGACAAATGAAAAGAACGTAAGCTCTCCCGACGCAAGACCCAATCGTTGCCGCTCCCATTTTTCAGCAAGCAAGTCGATTACATCTGAACTGGATTGAGCTGACACTTCGCCATCTTCCAGGACGTTCAGCAGTTGATTCACAATGAGAATCACCGCGATACACCGCAAACAAAGAAATCGAAAATTCATCGTGCGGCCTTTGGATACCAATGTTTTCATTGAAACGTTTTTGCGTCTATTGTGATTTACAAACGAACGCGAAGTCAATAAGTGACAGCCTCGACAATGTAACGAATACAACGTATCAGTCACGAACCAACCCGCAGATTGTGTAAAGGTCGTGGCTTCAATCGGACGTGTCAGGATTGACGTGCCCGCAGAACAAACTTTTTCGACAAGCCCCAAGCTCTGTGGGTAGCTGAAAGCCCCGCCGAACGGTAACGATTGCTTCGCAGTGCCGCACCGTCCGATAACTGAACGTCTTGTTTCATTGGCTTTGTCGCTGACGTGTTCTCTCTTGTTAGTTGCCGCTTGCGGGATCGGTTCCGTTTTTCCATGGCCCGGCGAGAGATTGATAGGGGAACGGCGTGAACGTGCTGCCGGTGTCGCCGGCACGCCAGCCGGGGACGTGTCGGGGTTTCGCTTTCGCCTTGGACATCGCTTCCCAGTTCTTTGCCCATGATTCGTCACCGCCGGCAACCTTGCCGCTGCGATCGATTTGAAAGACTTTGCCTTCGCGGTAGCTGCGTACCGCCAAGTTCACCATCATGACTGCCGCCGCGGCCAGATCAGGATCGTTGTTGACGGCCCCCGGATCACCCTGCTGGATCGCATCGATGAAGTTTTGAAAGTGTTCTTCGTTGTAATTGCGTGCGCAGCTTCGTTCATAGTGCTCCGGTTTCAACTTGCTGTTCCCCGTCACTTGCGGCCGCTCGGGCACGAAATCGAACGATCCTTTGGGGCCTGATCCGTAAGTCGGCTTGCTGACGGTGATCGAGCCGTGGTGGCCTCGGATGACGTGCTCGATCTTGGATGCTTCCGACACCATCGTGCTGCAAACCATCGCCTGGACGCCTTCATGAAAGTCGGCGATCAGCGATGCCACGTCGGTGACTTCACGATCGTCATATTCCATAAAGATACCACCGCCACCGACCACCCGGCCGGGATAACGCAATCCGGTCGCTTTGAGCATTCCCGTGATGCGATGAACAAACAGGTCGGTAAACATGCCGTAACCGTAGGGCCAGTAGCATCGCCACTGGCCGAATGTGGATCGATCGAACTCGAGTTTGGGATTCAAACCTTGTTCGACGCCGAGCCAACGGTCCCAGTCCACGTTCGTGGGTGTCATCTCTGGCGTGATCTCGTTGTGGCGCGACATGCCAGCGGCCGAGTTGCGCGAACACTCGGTTTGAAACTGCACAATCTTGCCAAGTTTCCCGTCATTGATCATCTCTCGAATCTCATCCCAAACGGGCGAACTGGTGGACTGAACACCGACTTGCATCACCAGCCCAGAGTCACGCCACGCCTGAATGACCTCTCGGCCTTCTTCGACCGTATGTGTCATCGGTTTTTCGCAGTACACATGTTTGCCTGCCTTGAGCGCATCGATCGCCTGCAGGGCGTGCCAATGATCCGGCGTACCGATCGTTACCGCGTCGATCGACTCATCGGCCAACATCTCGCGATAGTCGACATAGGTTTTCGGCTGAACGCCCGTTTCGGTTTTGATGTAGTCGACGGCGCGATCGCGATACACACTAAACACATCGTTGACGCCAGCGATGTCAATATTGGTGCCCGATGCTCGCAGGTTGACGAGCGCTCGGATGTGCGCGCCGAATCCGCGTCGCCCGGCACCAATGACACCGATGCGCAGCCGCTGACTCGAACCAGGGATACTTTCGGCCGCTCTTGCCGAGGTGGCATGTTGACGAACGATTGCTGCACCGGCTGCGAGACCGGTTGCGCTCTTCGACGCCGACTTGATAAAGTTGCGGCGTGATGACGATGACGGATGGTTGGGATCGTTGTTCATCACTTTGCCTTTTCGCGTTGTTGTTTGACGGTTTCATCAAAGACACTTTGGCGACTGCTGAACGATTCTGGTTCGCCGGGTAAAGGAAGTCGATGGCGGAACAGCCATTCGTCGTTCGTGCCTTCGAGCCAATGGGTCAGTTTTAGTGACAGGTCGCGCCGAATGTCGGCGTGTTGATCGCTGTGGGCAAGGTTTTGAAGTTCGTCCGGATCGTTTTGCAGGTCATACAATTCCACCTCGTCGCGGAACAAGAAATCTTTGATCGGCCGCGGGCCGATTTTCGTGTCACCGCGACGAATCGTTTCTCGCCATGTCGCTCGGCTTAGCGTGTCGATCGGCAGCGGATATTCGCTGCGCCAAATGAGATTCCAAATCAGTTTGTAGCGGTGGTTGCGGATCGTACGCATCGGGTAATACATCGTGACCTCGTGCGCGACATGCGTCAGCTTGACTTCATCCCAGTCGTCGGCAGTCTCGTTTCCCAGCACTGGCAAAAAGCTGCGGCCGTGCAGCGGATACTTTGGCGGCGCGGTCTCGGTCCAATCTAAAATGGTGGGCGTGATATCGGCCAGCGTGACCAGTGCTTTGCTGGTTGTTCCATTTCCAACACCACCGGGATGCCGGACGATCATCGGAACTTGAATGCCCGGTTCATAGTGATTGCCCATGGCGCCGGGTTCTGACGATCCATGGTCGCTGGTAAAGATGACCAAGGTGTCATCGGCCTTGCCGCTTTGCTGCAAGACTTTCAGGACTTCACCGATGCCATGATCGAGCCGCGTGATCTCTTGATAATAGCCCGCGATGCCTTCCCGGACCTCAGGACGATCAGGCAGATAGCCCGGAATGATGACGTCGGCCGGATCATAGGTCGTTGCCGGCAGCAGCGGGTTTCCCGGTTGGAATCCCCATCCCGGTCGATCACGAGAAGTCGGATGTGGGTCGCTGAAACCAATGGTCAGGAAGAACGGCGAATCGCCGGATGATTCGATGAACTGTTTCGCGTGCTCGGCTAGCCCAATGACGTCACGGCCACTGACTTTGGGGTTAAAGGTGAAAGGATACATTTCTTCGGGCGTCGTATGTTGCTTGCCCAACAGCGCCGTTTTGTATCCGCGATCGACAAGTAACCTGAAAACCGTTTTTACGTTTGGACGAATCCGATAGGTGTGTGTGCCGTGTCCATGTCCGTACTGGCCATTCCCGTGGACCTGCAGCCCCGAGTAAATCACCGCACGGCTTGGTCCGCATGATGCTGTCGTCGCGAACGCATCCAAAAAGCGGACGCCTTCACTGGCAAGTCGGTCGATGTTGGGTGTTTGAACCACCGAGTTGCCGTAGCATCCACAGTCGTCTTTATTCTGATTGTCGGAAATCAGCAAGACGACGTTCTTTGCCGATAGTGACGTGATGCTGAGCCCCACCGACAGCGACAGAATGATTGCAAGGGCTCTGCACATCGGTGTCGATCCGAGTTGTATGCGACGGACGATGGACTCTCTCATGGGTGAAACTCGTTCTTAGATGCGAAAGAAAATCTTGTTGCGGTACAGGTAAAAGCAGAACAGCCAGAGGACCAAAAAGAGGGCAGCGGCTTGCAGTGAAGGCCCGTACGGACCGGCAAAGATGTCTTTGCCAAGGTACGTCTGCCAGAGGCCAAGGATCCAGGATTTCATCAGGCTCGACATCAAGTAAATCGCCAGCGAATTCATGCCGACGACCACGAACGGGAACGTCCACTTTTTAAAGCCCAAGATGTCGACGACCCAGTACAGCAGTGCCGTTGCCCATAACATGTAAGCACCGCTGAACAACGTCCAACTGGGGGTCCAGATGCGTTTGACGATCGGGCAAACCGTATAGCTTGCGATCAGGGCGATCGCCATGCAAATGATACCGCCGACAATCAATCGCTTTAATTTGCCTAACTCGTCGCCCTCGCCACGCAGCAATGATCCGGCAAGCACGCCCATCAAAATCGTAATCGCCGCGGGAATGAAATTCAGCGTCGCGTATCCCGCCTTGTGAGGAGCCGCGATCTCTTCACCGTGCAAGACCGTGTACAGCGCGACATCGACGTCCGCCGCGCTGTTGGTCAGGATCGCGAACGGTGGTCCAAAACGGTCCAGCACATGAAATGACTGAATCGATTCCGCCGCAGGTTCCGGCAGCGGGTTGGGCGCCGGTGAAAATGCCATCCATGCCCAATAGACCACCAGCACGGCCGATCCGACCGCGATTTGAACTTTCGCGCTGCGATCGAGCAGCAGGAACACAAAGAAGTATCCGAGCCCGATTTGTGCCAGAACGTTTGTCAGCAGCCGGTTGTTTTCGATGCCGGCTCGATGCGATGCCAAGAAGACGCCCAGCAAGACCAATACAACCGCACGAATCAACGCGTGACTGTTCAGGTTGATTTTGCTGGCGCCGCGTTTTCGCCGACTGGCATATGAGTACGGCATCGCAACGCCGACCATGAACATGAATGCCGGTTGGATCAGATCCCAAACCGAGCAACCGATCACATAGAACTGGCTGTTCCAAGCCGGATGGCTGTTGTGGAAACCGAGCCATTGCCACATCTGGCCATAGCTCGTTTCAATTTCATCGGTGGGGCCAAAGCCTAGTTTGCGAGCCGTCGAGGCGACGGCAAAGCCGTTGACCGCAAGCATGCACATGACCAAACCGCGAAAGGTGTCCAACGACACAAGTCGTGGCGCAATGCCGGTGTCTTTGCTCATGTTTGCTTAGGAGATAGCGTAGGCGGGCGTGCGGCGATCACGCGGTGGGATCGGATTCTTGATGAAACGAAACCGATTTCGTGTCGCCTAGGCTAGCTTACACCGTTCACACATGCGGGTGTGAATTCTACTGGCGAAAAATAACCGGCGCACCGTACTTTTGATGAATCTCATTGCATCGTTTCGGTTCCAGGCGCAATCCGTGTGCGAGATCGCCCAGATAGTTCGCTTCTTTGTTTTCATCCAAATCGATCGCCAACAACGAGATCGTGTAAACCTGTTCTTCCAATCCAAGCGGAACCGACCAAGCAAAGTCACGCACGTCGGTGTCTTTTGCGAACTCGGCGCGCAAGAAATCGATCTCTGTCTGACTGACATGTTCCAAACGTTTTAAGATTGCTTCTTGTTCAGCTTGATCGACCTGTCCATCGGCCTTGGCGGCGTTGACCATCGCGCGGACAAGCACTTCGGCCTGTTCGTTCATCGATTCCGCTTCCGGTGTGCGAGGCGGCGGAGCTTGTTGTGGTGCTTGCTGTCGTTGTCGATGATGGTCGTTGGAAACTCCCAGCAAGTCCTCCAGGCTTTTCGCAGCTCCGCCGATGGTCCGTGGGCGATTTTGCGAAGACGGTTCCGGGGCGCGGCGTGGCGGTGCCGACTTTTTGCCGGCCATCCCGCCCAAAATATCTTTCAGGATGTTTCCGCCCGGACTGTTCGATTGTGATTTGCCACCAAGAAGTGAACCCAAAATATCCATCGCGTCCATTGTTCAGCCCTGCCATTACTGTTTGAAAAGAAAAAGAAACTTGCGAACATTCGCTTCGATCCACTGCTAAGAATTCCGCACTTCGATGTCGGAAAATTTCCAGCAATTCAGAAATCCGCAGACTCCCGCCCAAACGATGTTGCTCGCTGTATTGAGCGTCAGTGTATCGGATCAATGCCGTGGCCAGTCGCTCGCAGCCGTGTCATTTCGATTCAACCGGCCGTATTTCAGCTTAAGCATCGCTCGTGAACTGTTTCACGCACATGGAGCGCCGTCAGAATAACTTTGCCCGAATGCTCATGCGGCGGCGGAATGATCTTGTGCCTGAGTCGAGTCACTGGCTAGAAGCAAACGTGAAAACTCCGAATCATCCTTTCGCAGGGCAAGGAATGCCGCCGCGCCACGATCGACTCATCCTCTGGTTGATGTTGTTTGCAATTCCACTTGGAATCGCCAACGGCCAGGGTGGAGCGCCAACCGATTTACCGAAGCTGCCCGACGATCCCGCATCCGTGATCGCCAGGGTAGGCGAGTCGCCGATCCTGCTGGGAGAACTGCAGCCCAAAGCCGATGCGCGCATCAAGCAGGTCATGGAAAAGACCGGGCAAAAGATCCCGCCGGAACAATTGCAGATGGCCCGCACGAATTTGATCCGCGGCCTGTTGGCTCAAGCGATTCAAAGCAAAATGATGCGAGAAGCATTCTTGTTGGATCAGGTCGGTACTGAGGCCGCCGAAAAACATGCCGAAGCACGCGAAATGATGTCGGCTCGTGCCCGCCAGATGTTCATCGAGACCGAAGCCGATCAATTGATCGAGAAATACGAAGTCAACGATTTGACGGAACTCGACGAACGGCTGAGAGCCGAGGGCAGTTCGCTGGCCGCACGCCGACGCGATTTCGTCGACGCGATGTTGGGACATATGTACATTCGCAGCAACGTCGAACGCGAACCGCATGTGTCCGTGGCAGAAATCGTCGCGTACTACACCAATCATCAAGACGAATTTCAACACAGCGCCCAGGCTCGCTGGGAACAATTGACCGTTTTGTTCAGTCGATTCGAATCCAAACAAGCTGCCAAAGCCGCCATCTCGGCGATGGGGCGTGAAGCCTATTTCGGCGGCAACGTTCAAGCGGTCGCGCGTGACAAAAGCCAGGGGCCATTCGCTGACAAGGGCGGGTTGCACGACTGGACCACCAAAGGTGCGTTGGCATCGACGATTTTGGACGAGCAGATATTTTCGTTGCCGCTGAACGCGATGAGCCAGATTATCGAAGACGAGCAGGGCTATCACATCGTGCGGATTTTGGATCGCAAAGAAGCAGGCATCACGCCATTGAAAGATGTCCAAGAGGCGATTCGCGAAAAACTGCAGAAAGAAAAGATCATGGATTCGGAACGCAAGGCGATGGCATCGATGCGCGAGCGTGTCCCCGTTTGGTCGATCTTTCCCGACGATGTTCCGGGCGCAAAACCGCTGCCACAAATCGCAACGCGACCGCGAGCGAACAACTATTGATGAATGCCGTGGTGCCCAAGACGCAGCATGACGATCGGAACCACAGGCGTCGCGCCAACGCTGTCACCGTGGGCGGGATCGTCGCGATGCTGTTCACCGCGGTCATGGCGAGTGGTTGTGGCCAGCTTTCGTATCGACTGTCCACGCGGACCGAGCAACCGTACGTGCCGAACCCGCTGGAATTGCCGCCGGCACAAGATGAATTTGTTTGGTCACAAGTGGTCGATACGGTCGACGACTACTTCCGTGTTGCTAGAGAACAGCCGGTACAGAATTCCAGTGGCATGGTGCTTGATGGTCGTTTGGAAACGGCCTATCGCATCGGAGGCTCGGTCTTCGAGCCTTGGCGCAAAGACAGCACACCCGGATTCGAGCGGTTGCAAAGCACGCTGCAGTCGGTCCGTCGACGTGCCATCGTCAACGTACGCCCACGAGGCGCGGCATACACGATCGAGGTGATTGTACAAAAGGATCTCGAAGACACCGATCGCAGCCAGTACGCGACCGAATCGACGGCGACTCGCCGGCATGATGGTACGTTGCTTCGCAACAGCAATGGCTATGACGACAGCCCGCAGACGCTGGGTTGGATCCCGTTGGGCCGAGACGCCAGTCTCGAACAAGTCATTTTGAATGACATCTTTGCCCGCATCACCCGCCCCGATAGCGGCAAGCACGGCATCAAGTAATCCGCATCAAATAATTCGCATCAAATCATTCACGCTGATTTTGTGTCTTGATGATGTAGCGCGGCGTGAGGCATTGGCCGGCCCAAACGGTTGTTCGCCGCGGCGCGATCCGTTGTTTGCCCAGGCATGATCCGTTGCTCGGCAAACAACTGATCGCGACACGGCAGACCTCGCTGTTTAGGTCGTGCTATGCAACATACGGGATCGTTCGTCGGATCGATCCCGTCCCTACCCTGCTCGCACTTGGTGAATGCCCGCTAGCGTTGTAAACCTGGCGAGTCCCGCACATGCGGCAGTGGTGGTCAGCTTGCCGTATTTTTCCGGATTGCGACAAACGGTACAGCTTCTCAGGCCACGTGCCGTCACGGGCTGAAGACTTTTTTGCGAACTAATCTTCTTGGTCCTTGTCGCCGATACCCATGCTGCTGATGGTCAGCAAGTTTGCACCGAGCGGCTTGTGATCTCGGCACCAGACGCGGACCCACTTCCACGCAACTTCTCGGATGCTCATGATTGCACTGGCAACACGGACGATCGACGCAGAAACGTTTTACGAGGGCATAGAGCGACGCCTATGCGATCTTGGGCAGCTGGTTGCCCGGCAGTTCCCCACAACGAAACGCGAGCTACTGCGCAGTGGTAAAGTTTGCGGAATTTACTTTTGTGTCCATGGACCACGGAGCGTGAAACTGACCGCGATCATCGACTTTGAAAAGAAGTTAGTCATCTATTATGGCAGCGATGGAATCCGCCGCGAAAGCGAACCGATCGCTATCAACGCCCTGACCCGGCAAGCCGCCTAACCGGTTCGGTCGACCGCACCAGTCAAGTCGATGTGGTTTCATCGCGCTTCGGTATGGTTTCATCGCGTCGGCGGGGCGGTCGATTGGTCGGCTTTTTCTTCCGCCGCGCTCGCCTTGAGGTATCGTGGCGTCAGCTTCATGGGATCGACCCACTGTTGCCAAGCGGCCGCATGGTGGCCCAGCAAGCCTGATCCAGTTGCGTCGGGCATGGTCCGCGGTACCAGTCGTTCGGCCAACTCATCGGCCGACGTCGACTTTGCCAACACATTCGGGTCGCCCGCGAATCTCGTTTGGGGGGGCAGCGACGAAATCACGTTCGCCAGGTCCGCGGTATCGAGGACAACGGCCGAGTGCAAGTGCGTTATCCAGGCCGACGCCGGATCGATACCGCCCATCGCCGAGTCGGGTTCACCCGAGCGATTGGTGAGGTTTACTGCGGCGGGAAGCAAACGTGCACGCTGGTAGGTACCCGTGAAGACTTGGCCGCGGTAGGCGTTAACGGCGACCAGCACCGAATCGATCGAGGCATCCTGCGAAAAGACGGTGGCAGCGACCGCGGCGATCGAGTCGATTGCGACTAGCCGCAGTCCTGTCGCATAGCAGTATGTTTTTGCAGTGGTCAGGCCTATTCTTAACCCTGTAAAAGAGCCAGGCCCCCCGGCGACGGATAAGAAATCGATCGGCTTGTTTTGACATTGGCACCAATCGACCGCTTCGCGGAGCATGATTGTCAAGGTTGCTGCGGTCCGCCGATCGCTGGGCAACGGAAACGACTTCAGCAACGTTTCGTCGTCCAGGACTGCCAGAGAACCGGTTCGACCGCTCGTTTCGATCGCCAGTTGGATCATAAGCGATGTTTTAAGAATGCGTGGGATTGATGAGTTTTTTTAGTTGCCATTACAATCATCGTGGCTCCCATCTCGACGGCATGACGCGATCCAGTCTGGGGGATGAGTGCTTTTCGCGGTTTCGGCCGTCCCATTACCAGGAATAACCCGGGATACAATTGGTGAAGCGTGCCGTTATCAGCGACATTCATGGCAACCTTGAAGCACTGCTAGCAGTTCTCAAGGATGCTCGCAGTTTTTCTGTCGACGAAATCTACTGTCTTGGCGACATCATCGGCTATGGCCCCAATCCATGCGAGTGCCTGGATCAGGTGATGCGCCATTGCAAGACGACGATCTTGGGTAACCACGACCAGGCAGCCCTGTTCGATCCCGATGGTTTCAATCCGATGGCGTTGCGCGCGATTTATTGGACGCGTGACCAGTTGGACAATGGACCAGGCAGCTCGGCACAAGTGAACGCGCGATGGGATTACCTGGGCGAACTGCCCCGCCTGCACGACGAAGGCGATTTTAAGTTTGTGCACGGTTCGCCACGTGATCCGACGAACGAATACGTGTTCCCCGAATACGTGTTCGACCAACGAAAGATGGAAATCCTGTTTGGCAAGGTCCAGAAGTATTGCTTCATGGGGCACACGCACTTGCCTGGTGTGTTCACCACGGAGTGTGAATTCATTTCACCGGAAGAATGCGATTACCAGTTTGCGTTGGGCAACGAAAAAGTCATGGTCAACGTCGGCAGTGTTGGTCAACCGCGCGATGATGACAAACGATCGTGCTACATCATTCTTGAAACCGATGAATCAGGTGCCGCGAACATTATGTATCGACGGGTCGAGTATGATATTCAAAAGACCAAACAGAAAATCTATGACGAGCCCGATTTAGACAATGCGTTGGGCGATCGACTACAACATGGCCGCTGATCGTGACGACGACCGCAATCTTAAGTGACATTCATGGCAACCTGGCAGCACTGGAATCGGTGTTGGAGGACATTGCCGGTCAAAATGTCGACCGTATCGTGTGCCTTGGCGACATCGTTGGCTATGGGCCGCACCCCTGTGCTTGTCTGGACAAAGCCAGCGAGTTCGATTTTTGCGTGCTCGGCAATCACGACAGCAGCGCGCTGTTCGACCCCGAAGGTTTCAATGCCTCGGCCGAACAAGCCATCTTTTGGACGCGAGCCCAGTTGGAATCAGGGCAAGGCAGCGAGGAAGATTCGCGGCGAAGGCTGGAATTTCTATGCGAGTTGCCTCGAACCGTCCGTGAAGGCGACTTGTTATTCGTTCACGGGTCGCCTCGCGGACCGACCAACGAATACGTTTTTCCAGAAGACACTCAGAACACGAAGAAGATGGAGAAACTGTTTTCGCTCGTGCCGCATTTGTGTTTCCAGGGGCACACCCACGTTCCGGGCATCTTTACCTCGCACAACAGTTTCCTGCGGCCGATCGAAATTCCAACCGGATATGCCGCGAATGATCCTTCGCTGCGGCTGATGATCAATGTCGGCAGTGTCGGGCAGCCGCGTGACGGAGATAGCCGCAGTTGCTACGTCATCTTTGATGGCGAGGTGGTGACTTATCGGCGGGTCGAGTACGACGTCGAACGCACGGTCCGCGAAATCGAAGCCGAAGCTGAGCTGGATAATTTCTTGGGTCACCGACTCCGCGAAGGCCGATAGCGATACCAGAGCTAATCGGCGAGCGTCCTGAGCTTCCCGCGCGAGACGCGATCATACCGACGCTGGGCCTGCCATGTTCAGGTCACCTGCCGAAACGAACACGTCCTCTGTCTGAGCAAACAGGTTCGTCGCGCGAACGAACCTTGATCATCGCAGCGATAAATTCCTATGTGCGCGTCGTGTCGTCGCGGGGCTCTAAGATCGATTTCGACGACGTAGCACTGATGCTGCCGAAGCCGTGATCAGCAAAGAAAAAGCCGACGGTTCGGGGACGGCACTGATCGTGAACGGGGTGGCATCGAACGGCAGAAAGGTTTCGCCGTTTCCAGTCACGCCTGTCTTATCCCAATTGGCCGGATCGTTGATCAATGTAAAGTATTCCGCGAACGTTTCCTTGCCGGAACGGGGGCCGATGTAGCTGCCAGCATCGGCCGTGGACGTATCGAATTCGATCGCCGAAACACCTGCGACCAGGCCCGTACCCGCCAGGCTTCCGGTCGTGTCTTCGCCAAAATCATCACTGGCAATGGCGGTTAAATAGATATCGACCGTCGATGGATTCTCTTTGTCAGCCTGTGTTGGCTCCGTCGAAGTTCCTTGAAAGGCATAGATCGAGTCTCCACTCTGGGCCAAATTCATGTTCAGGTTGGAACGGGTCAGCGTGCCCACGGAAGAGCCAAAAAATGGATTGGTTGACAAGTCGGTGTCGGTGAAGATGACAACGGAACCCGCCGGTATCGTGGTGGCTCCCGTTTCCCACTGCAGGACTCCCTCGGCAGAAATACCAGACCCGAGCCCGGCGCCCGGTTCGTCATCGCTGAAGAAAATGGTCTCGTTGGTCAGGTCACTGAGCACGACGATGGCAAAGTCGTCATCGCCATCGACATTGAATCCAATAAAACCGATGTCACCGACGACCGCAGCAAAACTCAATGACGGGGCAAGCAGTAAGAAGGCGCAAGCGGCAAAATAGCGTAGTGCCTTAAAGATCATAATATTTCCGCTGGGTGAGTGTGTCCGCCTCATTTCTTCATTCGTTAGACCGCCTCCGCCTTGGCAATCTATCTTTAAGAAGATTGAAGGATTCGCAAGCAAAAATGCTTGTTTATTACTTTGTTTTTGCTACCGCTGATTCATTCTCCATAACGGATATGCAACGGCGCATTATCGCTCCAAATCTTTTGAGCTTGATCAAGTGAAGGCTTAAGGAGAGTCCCCCAAGAGAAGATGACGGAGGGTGGCGAATTGGGCCTCGCCGTTGATCCAGCGAACTGGATCGGTCACGCAAGTTGTTGACCGCTCGGGACGGTGCATCAAGAGCGCCTGCGTCAGAAGGCATCGACGACGTGATGATCGCCTGGATGCTAGGTTTTCGTCGCGATGCTAATCGCCAAGTTTGTTTGCCTCGGAATTATTCCAGGATTCTCTAGCTCAAAACGCCTGGTTATCAAAATGAACAACAGGTTTTTGAATGGAGCAACGACTGTCATCATTGCTCTCGCCAGGCCTAAGTTTTTAGATTAGCGGAACGCTATACGGTTTCGTCTTCGTACTCTTCTTCGTCGTAATCTTCGTATTCACCATCCGCGTCGACATACGTTTCATCGTCGTCGTCTTCGTACTCTTCCTCCGTCTCTTCGTCGAACTCCTCTTCTTCTTCCTCTTCATATTCTTCGTCGTCTTCGTCCGTGATTTCTTCGGCATCGGGCGGAATGGACAGCTTGTTCTTTGGCGTGACGACCGCTTCATCGGGTTCGTCTGCCTCGATGCCTTGCATCGCGTTCCACTTATCCATCGTCATCAAGACTTCGCGTGCCTTGCTGCCGTTATAGTCGCCGACAACACCATCCTCGGCCATGAAATCGATCAGTTTGGCGGCACGCCCATAGCCGATTCCGAGGCATCGTTGCAGTAACGAACACGATCCCCTGCCCTCGCGAATGACCACTTCGATAGCGCTGTCGTAAAGTTCGTCGCGGCTCTTGATCTTGTCCATCGACGCTGCGTCGCCAGACTCTTCGTCGGCGACCTTTAGGTTCATTAATTCGCCGACAAAGTTCTGTTCGCCGATGCTGCAGTGGTCGCAGATCGCATCGATTTCATCATCGGACAAATACGTCCCTTGCCCGCGAATCAGCGTGCTGGTCCCCGGCCACAAGAACAACATGTCACCGTTGCCCAACAGTTTGTCGGCACCATTTTCGTCCAAGACAACTCGGCTATCGGTTTTACTGGCGACTTGGAAGCTTAGTCGTGCTGGCAAGTTACTCTTGATCAATCCGGTGATCACGTCGACGGTTGGTTTCTGGGTCGCCAGGATCAGGTGAATCCCGACGGCGCGACTTTTTTGAGCGAGTCGAATGATGTGTTGTTCGACGTCTTTGCCCGCTGTCATCATGAGGTCGGCCATCTCATCGGCAACGATCACGATAAAGGGCAGCTTGTCCGGAACGCGTGCCGAGTCGGCGTCTTCGGGGGCGACTTCCAAACGCCGCATGATTTCGTCGCGACCCAAGTCGTTATAGCTGTTGATGTGACGCACACCCGATTTGGCCAACAGCGAGTAACGTTCTTCCATCTTCTCGACGGCCCACGCCAGAATCGCTTCGGCCTTTTTCATGTCGGTGATGACGGGATGCATCAAGTGCGGCAGTCGGCCGTAACCGCTCAGTTCGACCATCTTGGGGTCGATCATCAGCATGCGCACTTCGTCCGGTCGGCAGCACATCAGCACACTGCTGATGATTGCGTTCAAACAAACACTCTTACCGGTACCGGTTCGTCCCGCGATCAACAGGTGGGGCATCTTGGCCAGGTCGACCACCATCGGATTGCCCGAGACATCTTTGCCCAAGAACACCGGGATGTTCATTTTGTTGCTGCGCGTGTCGGACTCTTCCATCACATCACGCAAGCGGACGACTTGTCGCGTCTCGTTGGGAACTTCGATGCCGACGGTGTTCTTGCCGGGGATGGGGGCGACAATACGCACGCTTGGGACGCGCAGTGCGATCGCCAGGTCGTCCGCCAAGCCGGTGATTTTGCTCAGCCGCAAACCGGCTTCCAGTTCGATTTCGTACTGGGCGATGACCGGACCGGTTTCGATTTCGGCCACGCGGATGTTGAAACCGAAATCTTTGAACGTCGCTTCCAAGATCCTTGCTTTTCTTAGCACCTCGCTATGTTGCTCTTCATAGCTGATGTCGTCGCTGGCCTCGAGTAATTGAATTGCCGGCAGCCGGTAATCTTCCACGCCGGCTGGCGCGGATTCACGGACGTTGTCGTAGAGCTGCTGGCGTTCGTCGACTTTCTTTTTCTTCTTGGGGGCTTTGATTTTCGGGGGCGTGACGGGGTGCTCGGCATCGCCGCGCAGCTGTACCGTCTCTTCATCGATCTCTAGCTCGCGAACGACGGATTCTTCTTCGGCCTCGTCAAGTGATTCTGGCTCGTCCTCGTATTCATACTCGTTTTCTTCCCACGATTCCTGCTCGTCAGAGGGCTCGTCGATCTCTTGTTCTTGCGTGGCGCCGGCGGGGTTCGAATCGGCAACGGTGTCGTTCTCGTTGGTCCGTTTCGGTTGACGGACACGAATTCGGGGACCGGTCGATTCTTCGTCTTGGCTTTCGGGATCGCCTTCGATGGTGATTGGCGATTCGAGATCGGTAAACGGCTTGCGTTTTCGTCGGATCGTCAGCGGCACGGCACGGGCAGCCCGGTGCATTCCCGATTTTGATGCGCGAGCACCACCGGTCACGATTGCACGTCCGGCATACAGGAGGGCATAGTCGGTCGTTAACAGCAATCCGACCGCGATCACTGTCATTGTCAGGATGCTAGCGCCGATCGGGCGAAAGTGTTCAAGCAACCAAGTCGATGTCATCGCGCCCAGGTAACCGCCGGCACCAATCATCGGCATTCCGTCCATTGAAACCGGTAACAACGCGGCTCCGGTTGCGACGCCCAGCACGACGATGGTTCCGCCCAGCGAGCGCAAAGCCGGGGCGTTGAGTTTGCCGCGGATCAACAACGCGGTCGCCACACCGCCACCGGCAGCGACGACCAATGCGGCGGCGAGTCCAAAAGCATCCAGCATCGCCGCAGACAACAATGCGCCCCAATACCCGCATGCATTGGTCACCGATTCGTTCGGCGGATAAACCAACAGATCGGGTTGGTACAGCGAACTGATCGGCCAGATCGGTGTTTCGATCGGGTCAGCGGGGCTGCGCGTGACCAGCGAAACGGTCAACAGTAGCGTCAGGGCGACCAGAACGATGGCGGCGACATCGCGAACGAAATCGGGTTGGCGCGGCGATTCGAGGTCATCGACGGTAGACATACTGCAGTCAAGCGGCCCTTGTCGTGGGGAGGGATGACGCGCAAAAGATCACGGTCATCGGTAGAAATCGGCAGTCTCAGAAACTGGAATCCACCACAACGCAATTTGTCGTTGCAACGGTTCATGAACCGCGCCGTCGTTACAAACCGATCAACCCGAACGATCGAGATGTCTTCGCCTTTCGGCAACGTGGCGGCATTAGAAAACGCGATAAGGGCACCACTGTTGACGTTTCCAGCGTAAGATCGCTCGCAAGCGACCATCACGCGTGATCGCGGCGACATCGTCGTCAGTCGTTGGCTCTGGGTTCGGTGACGCGTCGATGCACAGTCCGTGCCCCAGGCGTTGCGACATCTCGTCGTCAATCACGACTTTCGGCAATTGGGTGACGGCGACATTGGCGGGCCGCAACAGGCTTGCCAAATCGTCTTCGCGAAGCTGGTCGATCGAAACCGCGTCTTCGATTCGCAGCGAACCGATAGAAACCCGCTGTAAATAGCTCATCACGGCGCGGCTTCCAACGGCGGCGGCCAGGTCCATCCCCAGTGTGCGAATATACGTCCCACTGCCACACACGATATCCAGTTCAATTTCTGGAAAGTCATACGCGATGATGTCCAGCGAATCGATCGTCACCGTTCGCGATGGCATGTCGACATCTTCACCGCCCCGGACACGGTCGTAGGCGCGCTTTCCGTTCACCCAAACGGCAGAGTAAGCCGGCGGTGTTTGTTGGATTTGTCCCAGCATGCATGTGGCTTGTTCTTGTAACTGAGCAAGCGTTGGGATCGGCAATTCGTCGTGATGCGTGACCTCCATTTCCAAATCGCCCGTTGGGCTGGATTGGCCCAAGCGGAAACGGCCCAGGTATCGTTTGGGCTGTTGCTGGATATACGGAACCAGCCGTGAAGCCGATCCCACCGCCAACATCAACACGCCTTCGGCTAACGGGTCCAGAGTGCCGCAGTGCCCGACTTTGACTTTTTTTGTTTCGCGGTGGCTGCGCAGTCGACGCTGGACCACGTTGACCACATCCCTAGACGACATGCCTCGCGGTTTGTCGCAAGGAATAAAACCACAAAGCGATGATCGGTTCGTGTCGGGCAATCGACTTGCGATGTTAAATCGAGGAACGTGCAAACAAGCGCGACGGCTATTACACTTTTTGCGAAAACGTTAGTGTTACGGACGTCGGTAATCTCGTCGAGCCAGTATCACCGCAACACAGAAAAAAGCATATGAATGATCGCGACAGCGAAACGCTAATCCTGCAGGGTGCACGGTTCGACGTGTACGCGATGCAAATGCAGGGCGACGACGGTAAATCTTACACGCGCGAAGTCGTTCGTCATCCAGGAGCCGTCGTCCTGTTGCCGCTGATCGATGACGACACCGTCGTGATGATTGAAAACACGCGTGCGACCGTCGGCGAGACGCTGTTGGAATTGCCGGCCGGGACACGCGAGCCGGACGAGCCGGTGCAAGTGACGGCGCACCGCGAGCTGATCGAGGAAACCGGCTATCGCGCGGGCAAGCTGCAATTGATGCATCAGTTTTATTCCGCGCCGGGTATTTGCGATGAATTGATGCACCTATACTTGGCGACCGATTTGGTGCAAGGCGATCCCGATCGTGAGGCGACCGAAAAGATCGTCAACCGCATCGTGAATCGACAACAAATCTTGGATTGGATGGGTGACGGAAAGATTCGAGACGCCAAGACGCTCGTCGGACTGTACGCGTTTCTAGCACGCTAGGTGCTTCTGTTCCGCTTGGCAAATTTCTGTTGCGATAGGCAAAGTCGTCAACCGCGGAGGTTCTCATCAACACGATCTCTTTGCTTCGACGTTGTTTTGCAGAGTTCGTCGGAACGTTTTGTCTCGTTCTGATCGGCTGCGGCGCCATGGTCGTCGATGAGCAGACCCAAGCTCTCACGCACGTGGGCGTCGCGACGGTTTGGGGGTTGGTCGTGATGGTCATGATTTATTCCGTGGGCAGCATCAGCGGCGCGCACATGAATCCTGCGGTCACGATCGCCTTTGGCGTCTTCAAAGGGTTTTCGCCTAAGGATGTGGTCGCTTATTGCGTGGCGCAGACCGCAGCCGCGGTGGCAGCCGCCGCCGCGATTCATTCGGTGCTGGGCCAAAATGAAGCGATGCTGGGGGCGACGATGACCACGTTGCCCGCGTCATCTGCGGTTGCGGTTGAATTGATGATGACCGCAATCTTGATGTTCGTCGTCATGGGCGTCTCCACGGGAATCAAAGAAGAGACCATCACGGCGGGCCTGGCCGTCGGTGCGACGATTGCGATGGAGGCGTTTGTGGCTGGGCCTTTGACCAAGGCGTCCATGAATCCGGCACGCAGCATCGGGCCGGCATTGGTTTCCGGTGCCGTCGACCAGTTGTGGATTTATTTGGTGGCTCCGCTATTGGGGGCGCTTTTGGGCGGTGGGGTGTACGTGTTATTGAGGCCGTTGCCATCGGGTCGCGGCGGAACGCATTAGAAACGCGGTTCCAGCAACCTTCCTCAGACGCCTATAATAGAAAGCGTACCTGCCGATCAGGTCCTCAGACGGGTGTCCCACATTCATACCTGGAATGGATTGTTGAATTATCGACCTCAAAACGCACGTCCTTCTATCGCATGCACAGCACGTCGGATCGCGGGCCTGCTGTGCGTGCATCTGGTGATTGTTGGGACGTTTTGCGGCACTTCGACCGCCCAAGATCAGGCGGGTGAATCTGGCAAGGCCGATGCCGCCGTGGCCCCACAGCAGCCCATTGCGGATTCGCAGCCGCAGGCCATGCCTCTCGACGCGGTGCCGGCGCCGGCGCTATCGGTCGAGGATTTATTCGGAGTGCCACCGAAACCTGCCGCACGACGGGATCCGCCGAAGGTAAAGAATTATCCGGCGATAAATCCGAATGCCGGCAAGCCGGTCGATCGCGATGCCGTTCGCGAGTGGATCGACCAATTGGATGACGACAGTTTCCGCCGCCGCGAAGCCGCGGTGAAGAAACTGACCGAAGCCGGTCCTGGCGTTGTGCCTTATCTGACGCCGGCGCTGGATTCAGGCGACTTAGAAATGACTCACAGCGTGATCAAGATTTTGCATTCGATCGCGTTGACGCAATCGCCCACCGACACCTCAGGCGCTTGGGAACAACTGCAGCAACTCGCGCAAGCGGGAACCGGCAGCCGACGATCGCGTTCAGCAGAGGTTGTCGAAGAGGTGCGTGACTATCGATCGGGACAAGCGAGACAGTTCCTAAAGGAAGCTGGTGTTTTTGTCGGCTACGATGACTTCATTGTGCGAGCGGTCAGTCAACAGAAAGAGATCGTGCAAATTGACGAGCAGTGGAACGGAGACGTCCAGGCGCTCGGTTGGCTGCGTTGGTTGCGTGGCATTGAATACGCTCGCGTCACGGGTGACGCCATTCGCGCGGACGTTTTAGAAAGGCTTAGCGAAACGGTCGATCTGAACACGATCGCTTTGGTCGACGGTTCGATCACACCGGAAGCACTCGAGCCACTGAAAAAAATGTCGCGGATTCATTCGATGGAAATTCGCTACGTTGAACTCGACGAATCGATGGTCAAACCGATCATGGACCTGCCCATTCGCGTTTCGCTGAGCATGAAAGGAACCGGCATCGCCAAACAGAGTGTGCAAGCGATGCGCGAAGCGCTGCCTGGATTGCAAATCGATTGCAACGAAGGTGGTTTCCTGGGGGTGACGTGTCAGTCCCAATTCAATAATTGCCAAATCCAGAGTGTGATGCCGGGCAGTGCCGCCGACCAAGCCGGATTGATGGCGATGGACGTTGTCGTGGGAATCGATGAGGATCCGGTGGCCAGATTCGAGGACCTGCAACAGGCGATCGGAATGCATGTTCCGGGTGATAAAGTGAAGGTCAAGTTCCGCCGGGATGGCAAGGAGCGATCGGTCACGGTCGAGCTAGGAAAGATGGAGGAACGTTGAGCAAACGTTCGGACCTGCCTCCGCATGATGCGGCTTGGAATGATTCGCGCTGGCGGTCTCGGGTGCGCTCGCGGTTATTGGACTGGTTCGTCGATAACGCTCGCGATCTTCCCTGGCGACGCACCAGTGATCCGTATCGAATCTGGATCAGCGAGATCATGTTGCAGCAGACGCAGGTTGCAACGGTGATTCCGTATTACCAGAGGTTTACCGAGCTGTTTCCGACCGTCGCGGACATGGCTGCGGCAGACGAACAGGACTTGCTAAAGCTGTGGGAAGGACTCGGGTATTACCGGCGTGCCAGGTCGATGCATCAAGCCGCTCGGGCCGTTGTTCAACGGCACAACGGAAAATTCCCAACCGATTTTGACAGTGTTTTAGCCCTGCCGGGGATCGGGCGATACACCGCCGGCGCGATCTTGTCGATCAGCCGCGGAAAGCGACTTCCGATTCTGGAAGGCAATACCGTACGCGTCTTTAGCCGGTGGGTCGCACTGCAGGCCCCGCCTTCGCAAACGGAATCCAATCGTCTGCTTTGGCAGATCGCCGAATCGATGTTGCCCAAGGCCGACCAACAAGACGACCGATCAAGCAAGTCGTCGGCTCGACCTGATGCTAGAACGCATGGTCGAGGGCCCGGCGCTTTCAATCAAGCGGCGATGGAGCTGGGGGCCTTGGTGTGCACACCCAAGAACCCACGGTGTGATTGTTGCCCGGTGAAGGGGAATTGCCGAGCGAATCGGGAAGGATTGCAAAATGAAATTCCGGGGAAGGTTAAAAACATTGCCTATGAGGACCGCACCGAGTTTGCGCTCATTATCGCATCGCAAGCCAAGCGTGAGGACGCCGATCCTGATGCAACTCAATACCTGATCCGGCCGCTGCCCGATGGCGGTCGGTGGGCCGGCCTATGGGATTTTCCGAGGACCTTGGACCAGACATTCGAATCCGTTGAAACGGCGACAACCTTCTTAAGTCAGACGGTCGGGTGTGCACTTTCGCCGGGAATCAAACTAAAGTCGATCAAACATGCGGTGACGAAATACCGGATCACGCTTCATGTCCATGTGGCCAGTTGTCCAAAGGCAAGACACAAAATCGCGTCGCCGTGGCGGTTTGTCAGTTTGCCGGAAATGGCAGAGTTGCCCATGAGCGTGACGGGCCGAAAGATCGCTAACTTTTTAGCGAAACAGCGTGAGGCTTGATCGCTGTTGGCATGTGATCGTGGCCGTTCGTCGCGCCGCGTGGCGGTGCACGAACCATGTGTGCTGTTGCTTCATCTTGCGGTCCTCTGCTGCGCGCCCCGTCGTCTTGCAAAACCCGGCATACGGCACCCTCCGACGTGCGGCAATTTGACTGGTTGGCACCGCTGACGCAAAACTTATCATTGATAGACTGCCTATGATTCTTCCCCTTTAGAGACTGGATGATGCGCCGCTATCGATTGTTAGTTCCGGCTGGTTTGATTTCTGTTGTCTGTTTGTTCAGTACCGCTGACGCAGACAATGTTGCGACCGAAACGGTCACTCTGGGGTCCGCCAATTTGGCGACGGGGATCCCTGGATCGGGGGCACTCAGCGAGCAAGAAATCCGCCAATGGTTGTCCGACAAGAACAATCACACCGTCCTGCAAGTCAAGCTGCCCAAGGGGCTTGATGCCGCGACCGCAAACATCTTCATCCCCGATGACAACCCGCTGACGCGAGCGAAGATTGAATTGGGGCGGCAATTGTATTTCGACACGCGGCTTTCGTCCGACAACACGATTTCTTGTGCGTCGTGCCACGCCCCCGATCAAGGTTACGGTGCGAAAACACAATTTGGTGTCGGCGTTGGTGGACAACAGGGCGGACGAAACTCACCGGTTTCCTACAACCGAATCCTCAGTAAAGAACAGTTCTGGGACGGTCGGGCCGCAACACTCGAGGATCAAGCGGTTGGTCCTATCGCAAACGCGATCGAAATGGGCAACTCGCACGAAGCATGTGTTGCCTGTTTGGATGGAATCCCAGGGTACAAGCAACAGTTCGCAACAATCTTTAACGATGGATTGAACATCGATAATGTTGGTAAAGCTTTGGCCGCATTTGAACGCGTGATCGTCACCGGCCCGGCTCCCTATGATTTCCAAAACGACATCACGAAATTTGAAACCGCATTTGCCGACGATTTGGAATACTTGGACGAAGAGCCCGAGCTTGCCGCCCGGTACAAGAAACTGAAGGATGCTGCCGCGGCACAGCCGATGAGCGAATCGGCTGTGCGAGGGATGAAGCTATTCGCTGGAAAGGCAGCGTGCACGGCCTGCCATGCGGGTGCAAACTTTACAGACGAGCAATATCACAATCTTGGTGTGGGCATGGATGCGGATGAGCCAGACTTAGGCCGATTTGAGGTGACGAAAGTCGACAAGGATCGCGGCGCATTCAAAACACCTACGCTTCGTAACGTCGCTTTGTCGCCGCCCTACATGCACGATGGCAGTCAGCAGACGTTGGAAGAAGTCGTCGACTGGTACAACAAGGGCGGTCATAAGAATCCTTGGCTAAGCGACAAGATGAAGCCGTTGAACCTGACCGATCAAGAAGCCGCCGATGTGGTTGCATTCATGAAAGAGGGTTTGACGAGTGAATTCACGAAAGTCGAAACCGGACGCTTGCCCCAGTAGGCTTGCCGGACCGACCGTCCGAAAATTGATTGCGAAAGAAACGATTCGAGTTTCACGCGGCCGCCGAGAGCCTGGTTATCGCTCTTGAGCGGCCTTTTCTTTTGGCTGCGAGTCGGCGGTCGATGTCTTTCTGATCTTTCGGGAAAATTGCGGATTTTGTTAAAGCTGGAAATCCGCGAACAAAAACTTCCCACCGTTACGGTCGATGGACATGCGTCGAAACTGGCTTTTCTTAATTGGATGCGTGGTGCTGTTACCCAGCCACATGGGCTGCCGACAGACCACGGGAACATCATCGCTCACCCCCATCGGACCGCTGGCACCTGTCAATGGCGGGACGGCTGCGGCGGCGCTCAGCCCGCTGGGGCAGCCGACTCGAGTTCCGCCACCGGCGACGGGGGCCTACTCAACACCCAATAATTACATGGGTGGTGCTCCCGCAGACGGGCAAGTCTATAACCAAGTCGCTCCATACGACTCCTTTTCCAGCGTTGCGCCCGGAAACAACGTCGGCGTGGGCAACCAGGTAATCGGCAGCGGTGTCGCCCCTACGTCGTACACTGCCCCTGTCGCCGGCGGCGGTGCGTTGCCGGGGGCTCCGGCGACGGCCGCGAATCCTTCGTCGATGTCGCCAACTCTGGGCGGAATGCGAGTGATTGATATGACGCAGTCGCCACCACCGCCGGGATACTATCCGTCGTACCCAACGGCCCAACAACCGTACGCGAACCCGCAGGGCTATGGCGGCCAGGGATATAACGCACAAGGTTATCAGTCCCAAAACTATGGCAGCCAGCAAACGGCAGCGCCATACCAAGCGCCCTACGATGTTGCTCCGCAGAATTATGGAGCTCCGCAATCGGATGGAGCACCGCAAACTTATGGGACACCGCAGATTCATTCACCAGACGCTTATCCGCTGCAGGACATCCGTGTCCCAGGACCCGGTGAGATCGCCGCTGGGCAGTATGGATCCCAGCCTCAGCCGACGTTTGGCAACGGTCCTGCGGCTGCAATCGCGCAGCGAGAGTTTCCAATGCAGCCATCGGTGACCGAGCCAAGTTTCCAGACGGGCAGTCAATTTCCCGCCAGTCAGCCGTCGACCGATCCGATCGACAATCAGTTCGAAGGACAACAGGCGGACCTGCCTTGGCGTCGTCCGGGCACGCAGTACTAGGTGCTGACGCGCAGGACTAGGTACTGAGGCATTTTCTAGGTACTGGCGCGTGCACATGAGTCGCGTAGGCTAAGGCCGGACACGTCGCGGTCTGGTGCGTTACGCCTCACCGAATGTCATCGAGAGGCTGGATCAAGTCCAGTCGAGCCCGTCGGGCAATTGGTTAAGATTTCTGGGACCATCATCGGTCACAACCAACATGTCTTCGACGCGGACGCCGCCATCGTTTCGCCCGTACAAACCTGGTTCGACGGTAAAGACCTCACCGCACAGCACTTCGCCGCCACCGAAATCCAGCAAGATCGGTTCGTGCAGGTCCAACCCAATCCCGTGCCCGGTGCCGTGCTGAATGCTGGGATGGTCGGTGATTTCGCCGCGAGAAACCGGGTAACCATGTTCTCGTAGTACGTTTTCTGCTGCTTGATGAATTTGATCTGCGGTATTGCCCGTGGTCAGCAGCGCCTCGGCGGCAGCTTTTGCTTTGACAACCGCTTGATGCATCGCAATCACTGTGTCGCTGGCCTGTCCATGAACGACACATCGGGTGCAGTCGCCCCAGTACCGAGTCGATTCGTCTCTCGGAAAGAGGTCCACGATCACGGGGACCCCCGTTCGCAATGGGCCGTCGCCAGCATGGTGGCAGTCAGCGACTTGAGGTGCGGTGGCCACGATGGCCCCATGACTCATCGAAAAACCTCGCTTCATGAACTCCATCGCCGCCAAGTTTCTGACGCGATCACTCGTCAAGGCTTCACCGCTAGCGGTCAAAGTGCCGTCGGCGGATGCATCGGCACCCGCAATGGTTTCACAGATTTGCCGCATCACTTGTTCGGTCACGGATTGGGCTCGAGCGAGCGATTCGATCTCTTCATCGGACTTCGCGCGGCGATCTCGTACACCCAGTTCCGCGTCATAGGCGATTTGGATGCCAGCGTCTTGCAGATGCCAGGCATAAATGAACGGCAAGGATCGGTCGGCGACGATGCTGGAGATTTGATTCTGACGCAGCAATTCGGCAACCGCCTGCGCCGTGGCTGTTTCTCGGTCAGGGTCTAGCCCGTTGGCGGGCGCGTACTTCGACGGGCACGTCACCGTGTCGGCCGTACTGCGTTGACGGACCCGGTCCATTTCTAGATCACGTACAATTGCGATTGTTCCCTGGTCGGTCTCGATCCAGGCCGCAGGATCACCCAGCGGGACTCGTAAGCGACGGAACAGAGACGCATTGGTGTCGGCGATACCAGCTAAGATTCTTGCGTTCACGGCATCCGCCTTTGATGTCTGCTATTTTGGTGATTCGGCAATGACGGTGCGCGTCAGAGAGCCGAGTGTTTTTCTGGTCCAGGAGTGTCATGATTGTGTCGTTATCACGTGTTCTTCTCAACCGCGCCGCTCGCATCGACAGGTTGCCAGTGTCCGCTGCCATCGCCATCGCAATTACTTTCTACGGATTTGGGACTACTGTTTTGAGTGAAGCAGCCGACGTTGCCGAGGGAGCTTCGGTCGTGACCTACTACGGTTATGACGATTGCATTCGGCTAGAAAACGAGACGACGACGGTAACGCTGTGCCCGGCCGCTGGTGGTCGCGTCTTGCAGTATGCGATCGGTGGCGAGAACGTCCTGTACCTGCCCTCAGGAAATGAGGGCTGGCTCTATGCGGAGGGCAAGAAAGGCGGAAAGATGCACGCCGGCCGATTCGACTTTGGCCCTGAAAAGATGGTCCGCCACAGCAATGAGTTATGGATGGGACGATGGGCTGCGAAAATTACCGGCCCACGCAGTGCTCGTTTGACAAGCCAAGTCGATGACGTCAACGGTGTCCGGTTGATCCGCGATTTCGTGCTGGACGCCGATAGCAGCTACTTACGTTGTCGACAAACCATTGAAAACGTGAGCGATCGTGACGTGAGTTATTGTCACTGGAGCCGCACGTTTGCGATTGGGGGCGGGATTGCAGTTGTGCCCCGCAGCGACCGAGGCAGATTTCCCAAGGGATATGTTCTGTACGAACCCGGCAACAAGATCCAGTTCGACCCGGACGATTCCAATGTGCTCGTGACCGATCAGATGGTGGTCGTATCGGGCCCGCCGCAGTATCCGAAGCTCGGTTTCGACTCGTACGAAGGTTGGATCGCCTACTATGCGCCATCGGATCAGCTGTTCATCAAACGTTATTCCGCGTTCCGCGATCGCGCCTATAACGAAGTGGCCGGATTGACGGCGTCGGTTTGGTATCCGCAATCGGACATGGTCGAACTGGAACCCATCGGTCCGGCTGAGAACCTTGCCCCCGGCCAGTCAGCCAGTTTCGATGAACACTGGTGGCTGCTCGATGCAACGTTTCCGCGTGACGCGGGCGCGATCGATGCCGCCGGTCTGCGGACCACCCTCGAACAACTACATCCTTGATGTGTTCGAACGATCGATAACATGACCCCGTCGGAACAGCTTCCTGCTTATTCATTGCTGACGACGGTCAAACGAGTTCGCGGTAGTCGCTAGACGGTAAGCAGCACAGCCATGGCGTCGAGGTATTTCCGCACGGTGTCGGCTTCGACGTCTCGCCATCCGTCGGTCTTGTGACGCAGAACGGACAACTTCAAAGATTCGATGGCATCGGCCATGTCGGGCGGCAACTCGGGCAGCCCCATAAACGGCTGCACCGTGGGAGGCGCGTCTTCATCGACCATTGAGACTCCGCTGGCGCCGCCGCTGTTGGCTCCTCCCAAAGACGCGAGTTCTTCTTCCTCGCCAAAGTCCGGTCCCTCGGGAATCGGGCCTGCCGCGACGCCACTGGTTTCACCGTCATAGTCTTTGGTTTTACCGCCACCCTGCGCTGGTAAGACAATGTCTTCGTCGGTATCGACTTCGACGATTTGGCTGTTGGTTGGTCTCTGAGATTCGACCGCTCCCAACGATTGCCAGCGTTGCTCTCGCATCTGCGAGACACTCCAACCTTCTTGGGCTGCACCTTCAAGCCACATCGGTGCATCGTCCCAATCCAGTGCCGCCAAAAAGTGGCTCCAGAAAACGTTCGTGTACGTTTCGTAAGTCGATCCGAATCGATCGTACACGCGTCGCAAACGACCGACGTGCGGAGCGGTGACTCCGCCAACTTGCCGAGCCCAGGCGTCGTCGGAATATTGCGTCGAATCGACGCCCGATTCGATTAACGTTTCCCGCCACTGACTGATGATTTTCCCTTTTTCCCAGTTCGTCGTGCTGATCAGCTGATTCCACTGACCGACAAAGGGCTGGGCCAATTCGGCCAATTGGGGATCTTCGTCCTGTTCGCGCCCTTCGGCCGTTTCGCTGAGCTGGGCCGATTCGCTCAGTTCATTCACTTCGGCCGTATCGCTCCGTTCGTCGAAATCGTCCGTTTCCGCCGTCATCGACGTGGCGATTTCAGCGTCGACGTGGTCTTGCTCGTGATGATCGTCGGTCGCCGCCAGATCATCGACTTCGGAAATTACGTCCAGGGAAACTTCGTCTTGAGAATCGTCAGCAGTCATCTGCATCCATCGCGAGAGTATTAATTTTCGGTTCAGGGCGTGTCGTTTGCACGGAAGTGATACGCTAACGGACACCACCTGATCGTGAAAAGGATGAGGCTCGGTTTTGCACGCAAATCGCGTGATTCACCAGTGCGAACACGACGATCGCGAAAGCTGTATGGTGTGGATAAGTTGTCGGCAGGCTCGACTCAAATTCGACTCGGATAAGAGCGGCGTGATTTGCCGATGGTCCGGGCGTTTTTTGGTGGCCCGGGGAGGCATCGATTGGTTCCTCGGCAATCTCACTCTAGGAAAACCTGAAACATGAAAACAAAGCGATTCTCACCCTTGTTCTTTGCCTCGGTTGGTGTCCGAATTTTCGTTGGTTGTTCAATGGTGCTGTGCATGAGTCTCTGTGGTCTGCCGCAAGTGTCGGCCGATGAAAACTCGGCGAAGTTGAAACCGATCTTGGCGATTCCAGGACGCGTGGTTCTGGAAGAAGGCTTTTCCGATGCCGGGATGGAAGTGAGCAAAGACGTTTGGCTGACTCGCCAAGGAACGCGATGGGCGGTCGAGGATGGCGTGCTTCAAGGTCGTGAGTCGTCTGCTGAGTTCCAAGCCGCTCGCAAACACCATTTTGGTTATGAGCCGCGACTAAGTATTCCGGTCACTCCACAAGAGTTCGTCGCCGAATTCTCGTTTCGTTTTATCGACGGCGAGGAAACTGCCATCGTGCCGTTCGTCGAATTTGGGCACCATGTTTGCCGAATCCGATTCAGCCGCGAGGGCGCAAGCCTGATCGCCGATCACGAGTCATTGAAGCTGGATGAATCAACCGACTTTGTCTGGCAGTCGGGAAAGTGGTATCACGCGTTGGCCGAAATGAAGGACGGCCAATTCGTCATGCAAATTGCCGGTGGACCCACACTCGCGGCCAGCCATCCGTCGTTTCGCCAACCGCCAAGTAGTGGTGGCAATGGAATCGGATTTGCCGGTCCTAAACACGGCAGGGTCGAACTTGACAACATCAAGATTGCGACCGCCGAAGATATCCGCCCCGATTGGAAGGCAGCCGCCGCTCGGCTGGGAACTTTCGTTCCCGTACGTATCAAAGAACCGAAGCCGGCCACAAAGAAGAAGGGTGAGTGAGGGGATTTGAACCCCCGACATTCGGAACCACAATCCGACGCTCTAACCAACTGAGCTACACCCACCGGGATAAGAAACGAAAATTTATCTGTCACGACGATTCCGGTCAACGGCCCGCAGGCCGTCGACGAAAGAATGTGCGAAAAGCATGTGTCTTAGGACGCCACAGCAGCGGTCGCAGCAATTATTCTGTTGGCCGCTACCATGAAACGTCCCAAATCATCGAAACGCTCTGCCGCAAAACGTCAGCCGCCCAAAAAGACTGCCCCCGCGGTGGAACCGGCCGCCGATGCCGGCGGGCCTTCGGCGGTGGAACCCCCGTCTGATGCCCGTGGAACCACGTTGCCTACCGTTCCAGAGTCTGTGCCGACGCCCTGGGTTCGCGGGGTTTTGTCGTTTGCGGTCGTCACCCATCTCGCGGCCCTGTCGCTGTCACTGCTAGGCGTCGTTGAGCCATCGGAGACACATGCGAGGCTTTTGGCTGCAGTGAATCCGTATCTGCGCCTGACGCACTTTGGTGCCGATGACCGGCCCGTTTATCTGGCCCATGGAGACGCATCCGAGCAACCACATCGGTTGCAGGTGCGGCGCGAGGACGATGATGATGCGAAGTGGCAAACGATTGGCCCGCCGCATGAGAACGGGCTGGCACAGGCGGATCGTTATCGTCGTTGGCTAGGTACGATCGCCAACTTGGCCGAAAGCGATCAGCCTGGGCTCGTCGCCGTCCTGCTGATCCCAGAAATCGAACGGTTGACCGAGCAGGGCAACGATCGTTCGATCAAGCAAGTGCGCATCGCCCGGCTGCCGACTCAATTGACGACCGTTGCCGATGACGCCCAGCCGCCGCCGTATCTCGCCAACGTTGTTTACGCCGATCGCCAAGTGAGTTTGGTTCAAATCAAGGAAGGCCGACTGAACGCAAAGCCACTTGGTGATTCGAGTGAGCAACCGCCCATGTCTGCGTCGTCGGCGGAGGGTTCGCCTGTGTCGCCGGCGGAGGCATCTGATGGGCAAGAGAGATCGATAAAAGGCGACTCGAATGAATGATTTGCCTGTCAGTCGTTGGGATCGTTTCTGGTTTGATCCAGTGACGCCCGTCTGCGTCGGTCGTGTGAGGCTGATGCTCGTTTGTCTGACGATCGCGTATTTCGCTAGCGCTTGGCCGGACGTCGATCGCTGGTACAGCGAAGGTGCGGTGCTGTCGCCGGATAGCGCCGCGTCGTTCTTACGTGCGGCCGGTCTGGAGTCGCAAGCCAAGTGGGTTGTCTCGCCGCTCTTTCTGGTCACCAGCGGCTGGGTCTACCGCGCGTACTTGGCGTTGGGGATTGTGGTCGGGGTGGTCGTGATGACCGGTCGCGGTGGCCGGGCCTGTGGTTTCTTATTCTGGGCCTTGCTGGTTGGCTGGGCAAACCGATCGATGATGCTTTCCAGCTTATCCGAGACGTTGTTGAGCCTGGGCTTGTTTGCCGCCGCCATCGCGGTTCCCTGTTCGGCCAAGAGCGTTTTGTCTTTTGGAACCGGGGCGCGTGATCTCACGCCGAGGCATTGGACCAACGGATTGGCAACAAAGCTGTTGATGGCGCAGACCACCGTGTTCGGGTTCGCCACATTTGCGACAATGTTAGCCGGCACCGTCTGGTGGAACGGGCTTGGCGCCTACGCCTTGGCGGCCCCGGTAGAGGATCGAAGCATCGATTGGTCGCAAGGCTTACTTACCAATTCGGTGGTTCACGACGTGCTGACGACGGCCTTGGTGCTGGCGATGCCGCTGGGGCTCGCCATTGTTTGGCTGCGGGGGCGGTCGGGGCTCGGAATCGCCGTGCTTTGCGGCTGGTCTCTGGCAATCGCACTGCTCGGTTCACACTGGCTCTATGCGTCCACTTTCGCAGCAATGACATTTGCATTCCGCGACGCCGGCACCAGAGAATGGCGCGCAAGGGCGGCATGATCGTGTGCGGGGGCTGACCGCTTGGTCATCTCGATTGTCGCGCCAATTTCAACCCATTTGGGGCAAGCGGGCCACTAGCTGGCCGCGTTGATTTCCACCAGGCTGCGGTAGTAGTCGACGCTCATTCGCAGCCCTTCGTCCATCGAAACGTCGGGCTCAAATTTCAATCGGGATCGCGCCTGATTGATATCGGCCAACGAATCGCGAACATCACCGACACGCGCCGGTTGGTGAATCGGCTCGATGTCTTGCCCAAGTATCTCTCGCAGCAGCGTCAATAGTTCCAGCAAGGTTGTCGTTTCGCCCCGGCCGACATTGAATGTTCCGCCGCTAACACCCGGCATCGTTGCCGCCAGCATGTTTGCTTTGGCAACATCTTTGACAAACACGAAATCACGAGACTGTTGTCCATCGCCGTAGATAATGGGTCGTTCGCCCGAGAGGATCATTGACACAAACCTGGGGATTACAGCGCTGTATTCGCTTTGTGGATCTTGCCGAGGTCCGAATACATTGAAGTATCGGAGATTGACGATTTCGAGATCGGTCGACTGTGCAAATGCCCGGGTGTAAGCTTCGGAAGCAAGTTTTGCTGCGGCGTAGGGTGACAGCGGCGAAATTGGATCGGACTCGCGTTTGGAAACGAAGGTCGAGTCGCCATACGCAGCGCTGGTCGATGCCAGAACGAATCGTTCCACTTTCGACGCGGCCGCCGCTGATAACAGTTCAACGGTACTGGTCGCGCACCAGGCGTGGCACAGCGAAGGCTCGCGGATGCTGCGGGGGACGCTGGCCATGGCGGCTTGATGAAAGACAAAATCAACGTCTTCGATTGCGTCGTGGACCGTTTGAGCGTCCGATGCGTCGCCCTCCATCAACTCGACGCGGTCGCAGTCTTGCAAATGTTCTAAGTTGGTTCGGAAACCAGTGCTGAAATTGTCCAACACACGAACGTTCGCGCCCTGATCCAGTAGCGCATCGGTCAGATGCGAACCTATAAATCCGGCACCGCCGGTGACAAGACACAGGCGAGACTTCAGCGATTGCGATTCCGATGGAAGCGTTAGCGAATCTTCAGACACATCATTTCCTTACGATTTCTTAAGTCAGGCTAAGTCTTTGCGTCGGCCGGATCTGGATCTGTTTTATCGCTCGATTAGAAACGCTACTACTGGTCGGAATCTTGATCCGACTTGTTGTTTTCGCCCGATTCGGATTTCGGTTGATCAACGTTATCCGATTCCGGCGCGACCAGAGATGCCGTGTCGGGTGCTGCCGGTTCTTTCGGCGCATTCGCGATTTTGTCGGCGGCTTCTGCGTGACGCTTGCTCAAAGCCTCGTCGCCGAGTTCCTTGTAACATTTCGCCAAAGACTCATGAGCCTTCTCTTGCAGAGCTTCGACGGCCAGTGCTCGTTCTAAATCCGGAACTGCATCGAGATAACGCCCCATGCGAGTCAGGATTTGACCTCGAGTTTCGTAAAAGTGCGGTGTCGCATTCGGCGTCGTTTCGATGGCCGTTTCGGAGAGTTTCAATGCCTGATCGAGACCCGCTTCGCCACGCATCGAGATCGCCACGGCCAAGTTGTTCAGAATTGCGCCGCTTCGGGGCATCAGCTCCGACGCGATTTTCAGGTGCATCGTTGCCTTATCCAAGTCGTCCGCCATTAGCGCCGATGTACCTTGGATGAAGTGAGCGATGGCCGGGGAAGAACCGTCGACCAGCGCGTCCCGGAGCTGCGTAACTTCGTCGTCGTCATCTCCCAAGGTCGCCAACACCTGGTCGGCGACCAAGGTGAGGACACGAGGATTATTGGGTGCATAACGCAGTGCCGTCTGTAGCATCTTCAACACACGACGCTGGATCGTCTTGCTATCGCTTGACTCTTCTTGGATATAGGTCACCCAGGCGACGATCGAATCACCCATGGCTTGATTCAGCCGCAGCGCATCTTCCTTTGATTTGGATAGTCGGATCGACCGGTCCAACGTCTTCACCGCGTCTGCATATCGGTGCAGGAACAGTTGGTTTTGAGCCACAGCGAGCGCAAGAACGGTGTTGGTCGGCTCTTCTTCGGAAAGCTCGCTGACCCTCTCGAGTGTTCGTTCGGCACGCCGATCGGCCGCCGCCATGTCGCCCATTTTGCGGAGAATTGCGGCACACTGAAGACCACGCATCGGTTGCACGCGGGCGAGGCTGTCTAGCAGTGGTACCGCCTTGTCCAATCGGTCCGATGCGATCAAGTAGTCGGCATACAGCTGTTGAATGCCGACATCGTTTGGCGATTCACGGTTGATCAACGCGAGCAATTCGCCGAACTCTTTTCGTTGACCGATTGTCAGGTCGGACCACTTCTTGCCGACATATTCTTCGCTCAACAACCACCGAGCCGCATCCTCGTACTCTTTGGTTGCCACCAGCTTTCGCATCAATTCGGCGGCTTCTTCTACATTATCTTGCTTTTCGCGGGCCATCGCGAGACGGAACAGCAGGTCGCTGTCTTCACGCTGGCCTTCCATCTTGCGGCGAATGACGAGTTCTGCCGTTGTGTAATCTTCCGCTGTCCACGCGGTGGCGAATTGTTGGTCGAGCAATCGTGATCGCCAATCACTTTCGCCCGTGTATACAATCGCCGCCGATACACCGAGCACCATCATGACGATGATGGCTGGGATCGTCCGGGGAGCTTCTTTCCAATTGACCGAGACAGCCCAAAAATAGAAGAACTGTCCGAACCATCGTCCCCATGCAAGTGGATTGAAGTATTGCAGCATGGTGATTTCGACTCATTCGTGGCGGAAGCTAGAAAACGGGGCCGGTGCGAAACGCTGCCGGTCCCGTTAGAGAGTTTGTATTACCCGTCGTTATAAGTCTACGATTCTCGGCCGTAAACTTTGCAACAGGATTTCGCAGTCCATTGGCGAAATCCATCAATAACTCGCTGGTCAACCTTCGGTGTTCTCGTCGGTGGGGCCGACTAGTTGGGCCTTGGCGGGTTTAGGCAATGGTGCAACTCCGCGTCCGGAGACGACAATCGCATCTTGGTTCATGCCCGAGTCCGCCTGTCGGTAGTATCGACTGGTTTTTCGTCCATGACGATAGTACCCGTACCCGCGATACCCGTCACTGCTGGTGGACTCATCGGAATTGTTGATGATCACGCCAAGGGATTTCGCGCCGACGGCACGCAAGATGTTCATGGCTTCTTTCGCGTTCGGTTTGCTCTTACGACGAATCCTTAGTGTCGTCACGACTCCGTCTGCCATGCTCGCGATGATGCTGGGGTCGGTCACAACCAGCAGCGGCGGAGTATCGAGGATGACATAGTCATACTCGTCCCGCATGTGGTCCAACAGTTCTCCCATTTCGGTCAAGGTTAAGGCTTCAGCGGGATTCGCCGGGATCGGTCCGCTAGGCATGACCTGCAACGACGGAACCGGTGTCTGATGCATCGCATCGGCCGGATCACATTCACCGTTGAGCACGTTTGTCAGTCCCATGTCGTCATCCATGCCGAAGTTTTCGGTCAATTGGGGACGACGCAAGTCACAATCGACCAGTAGTGTTCGTTTTCCACTCTGAGCGATCGAGCACGCCAGGTTTCCGGCGACGGTACTCTTACCATCACCCGGCAGCGGACTGGTGACCTGAATCACCTTGCCGCCGCTAATACTGGCGAGTTCGAAAAAGATTGCGGTCCGGCAGGAACGCATCGCCTCGGCAGCCACCGATGACGGCGCGTGAACCACTGCCAAATACGGATCAAGGTCCTTGTATGGATTCAGGACACCCTTACGTTCCTTGCGGACACGCCCTTTGTAAAACGGAATGTGCGTCAGGATGGTCGTGCCCAGTAATCGGCAAACTTCGTCCGCATCGCGGAAAGTGTTGGCGTTCTTTTCCAATAACAGTGCGAGTCCACTGCCGAGAGCCAATCCGATAAGTCCACCGAGTCCGAGCATTTTGATCCACACCGGTCCGACTCGACGAGCCGGTGATGCGGCCGTTAGTTCGAGTACGCGAGTCTTGCTCTCGTCTTCGGTCAAATTGACCCGAGCCACTTGTTCTTCCAGTTGCTCCATCAGCTCGCTGGTTCTTTCGATCTGACGAACCATCGAGTTGTTCTGTTGTTCGTACTTGGCAAGTCGCGACGCGCCGGCGGCTTCCTGTGCGATCAGCTCGTCGAGATCTTTCTCTTGGCGTTCGAGAACCGCGACTTCTGCCGCGACGCCTTTTGAAATAGCATCGAGCACTTGGGAAGCATTTTGCAAGTCACGCTCGTCATTGTCGATTAACTCTCCAATTCGATCGACGCGGTCATTCATCAAGTCCTTGAGCTCTCGACGCATCACGTCGATCTGTAGGTCCAATTGTTTGACGGTCGGGTGTCCTTCACCGAATTCCGATGCCAGTTTCATGCGTTCGACGAGCGTCGGTACCAGACTTTCATCGACACTGAGCTCGCCGAGCAGTTGGTCCGAAGCACCGATCCCCATGCTCGGGTTGTGCGTCTGCGGCAATGTGATTCGACGGTCGAGCAATTGACTGATGACCGAAATCGCGATCCGCGGATCCTGCGAAGTTTCGGTGATTGATTTGATGGCCGCATATTCCGTCGCCATACGTCGCTTCAGTTCGTTCATCTCGGCGCGTTTACCGAGTAGCTTCAATTGGCTCTCGCGGTGCGGGTTAATCGCCGCACCTTCGGAATCCCAAACCAGGGGGGCATCGCGGCGAAATGCGTCGTACTGACTTTCCAACGCTTCGAGTTTGGGGTGTAGCTTCTCGGTCGCGACCTGCATGTATTTGATCAATTCGCTTCGCGTTCCACTATATTTCTTGTTGTAGAACACTTGCAGGGCGTCGCTGAACGCTTTGACCGCATTTTGGCAGAGCTCCGGATTCGTGCTTTCGAAATGCATCAAGGTCACGATGGCCGAACCTGTTTTCAGGTCCGTCACTTCGGGTTCGAGCGTCAACGCTTTTCCGCCCACGACGACACTCATGAATTGTTCCGGGCCCTCGGGAAACTCCTCTTCGTGAAATACTTGGACCCGCGGGTCGTTATAGGCGGTCATCAGGACTTCGTCACTGAACAATTGCGACTCGATCACTTCGATGCTGGGCACGCCTCCGACCATTTCACCGGTGACCGAATCCAGAATTGCGGTGCTGTCCGATTCAACCATCAGCCGTGTTGTGCTTTGGAAAGTCTCTTCCGTTTTCAAGAAAACAAGGAAACCCAAGATGATTCCAATAGCCATCGGAAGAATCGCTGCCCAGCGATACCGCCAGAGGGCCGATATCAAGTTTGCAGCGTCGGGCGGCCGCTGAGTTTCACCTGGAACCATTTCCATCGCAGGTTGTTGGATGGACTGCGAATAGGTCATTTCCGAAGCTGAGTTGATCAAGGTAGAAACCTGGAGAGATGAGAAATTTGCCTCTGCTGACGTACGCCATTAGTTTATTGCGTGTGAACGCTTGATTCTAGGATGTTTGCCACGGGCGACCGAAAATCATCATTTCCAGGCGTCAAAATCGGCGCTTTTAGCAACGGCGATCACAAGCCACCCTGATCCAGCGGAATGCGACTAATTGTGCGGATTATTCGCCATCGGAGTCCGACGGCTCGGGCCCGTCTGCAACTCGACGAGCCTCGCCCTTACTTGGAAATTGCCCGCAGAGCCAAGAAAGCGGAAGGGATGCGAAATGAGCAGCGATGCCGATTGCGGTGGACAGCTGGAATATAGATCGTAGACGCAGCCGTTTTCACGAGGTACTAATCCGCTTGGTGTCGGCAGCGCGTTGCCGCCAACGACGGCCGTATGCCGTCGCGGGCTCGCCAGGTATAGCTAAGCATCAGGCAGCATTTGCAGAGATTGCTTTGCGATTTCTTGACTGGCGTTTTGGCGAATTTTCGACATAGTCGTTGCAATCTTTGTAACCACCTCAGGTTCTATTTCCGTCTCGCTGACCGTCCAATACTGCATCATGATCGTTTGCGCGCTGCCGGTGGTTTCGGCAAAGTCGTCAGTAATCAACGGGTAAAACGGAGCCAGCGCCCGGGCGCTGGGCGAGTAACCCGGGGTACGAGGAAAGTCGCCGTCGGAGTCGATCGCGGCAAAGAAGAGATAGCCATATAGGCCCTCTTCATTCACGAAACTTGCGAACACGATTGGTTCGGTCGCTCCGGGGACTTCGATTGGTCGACGGCTGACCATGCTCCAGTTGAGGACCCGATAGCAAACCGACAACTCGTGCCAGCCGACGTAGGGTTGACTAATCACAAACTCACCCTCACGACCCTCGACGCCGCAACGCCAAACATCTGCGTGTTTTCCGAGTCGATCATTGACATCGCCGTCGCGATCCCGTTTGGATCGATGGTCAGCGACGACGATCGGGGCGTTAACGGATGCTAAGAATTCTTTTGAGGGCTCAAACAGTATGGCATCGGTTGCCACGATCGGTCGCCGATCGGATGTGCCCAACAGTTTCCAAGCGAACATGACCAATCCGCAAATGACAGCCACCGTTGCTAACACGCGATAAAGAAGTGGGAATTCACGTTTTCCGCTCGATTTAGATGCTGCATCAAATGCGGCATCATATTGAGAGTACGCACTGGTCTCGTCGTCTTGTTTCGAACCCGACGTCCAATTCGAACTGGATTCGCTACGCTTATAGAAAACCTTGTTCCAGGCGAAAATCAGTGGGTTTTGCGAAGTCGCCATTTCGCTCGCTTCGATCGGGTGGAACAATACACTAATCAGATGATCGAAAGAAAGTAGTACACCTGCGCTGATCGCCAACGCAATATAACCGACTAGTTCGTGTTGCCAGCCTTCTGTCAAATCAATCGAGAACCACGATTCCGCCAACGCGATCGTCGTTACGCGAATGATGTTTCCCATCACCGCCAAGACGAGTGCGACGAGCAGATAAATTGGCGTCAATAACAACGTACGGTGTCGATAGACCAATAGCAAAAGCGACAAAAAGCACATGGTGAACAATGATTGCACACCGCTACATGCTTCCGCGACGAACAAGTGCTTCGTCGCAAGTTCAATCGTGTTTCCCGAGTGATCGTGCGGAATTCCGACCACGTCCAGCAAAATGCTGGACAGCTTCGTCGTCGCTTTTTGCAACCTCCACATGACCGAGTGTGTCCACAATTGCGGCGCCCGAATGAACATCAACATTGGCAGGGCCAAATAGGTCAACGTCTTTCCGCTGCGGCTTCGTAACGTCGACAAAAACGATATCGTGATAAATATGAAGCCGAGGGCTCCCAACCAACTGGAGTGAATTGCTGCCGCAAACACCAAGAAGATGATCCCGATAACCAGCGTGGTGAAGGATAGCTTTCCGGTCGGGAACCGCATTTGACGATCGTGCCGGGTGTATGCAAGACCGAAAACACCAACCAGCAAAAACGGAAAGTACTGATAGAGCTCTTGGTGCCACATGGCTCTTGAGTACGCCACCAGGAATGGCAGCGTTGCCAGAAGCATAAGTCCCCAGAATGCAACGGCGGAACCAGTGCTTGAACCCAAAACTCGACCGATCAGCTTGCCGGCCGACACGGACGACTCTGATTTGTCGCCTTGGATGGACTCCACGATTTGACCTTTTGATTCTTCCATCGGGCTTTGATACGTTTGTTGAAAAAGCAGGTGTTTCAGCCCGATCGTACGGGCGTTCTCTTAACGTAATCCGATTGGCATAGTTCGCGCTCTATTGAAATACCGACCGGACTGATTTGTACTCGCTCGTCTGGATTCGACCACCAAGTTTAGCTCACCGCTGCGACGCTCGTTTCTATCCTCGTCAGCGATCAAGGCCTCGCCGACTGATCGCTTCGGTCATGCCGCGGATTCACAGAGCCGGTGTCAAACACCAACCGGTCTCTTTCTCTGCTGGTGTAGAGGTCGCATACGGAGCGATGCCGCGAATTCCGATTTAGTCTACCATAGCCAGCGTTCGATAAGCCAGAAGTCCGTTTCTATCAAAACTTGGGAGTCTCGGCCGAATCGCAGTCGCGAAAGTTCAAAATCGGTCTAATCGATGCATCTGGGGCCGTCGGATCGGGTGGATATCGAATTTGACCGATCCACTCGACAATATCCAGCGTTTATGCGACACGCTGTGTGCCGTGAGGATTGTCGCGTTCCTAAAATGCACCTCGGTCCCAAACACGACATCGACAATGCGTACGTCGTGACGGTCTCCCAAACGCTCCACCTCACCATGGTTTTATTGATTCGGTTCGGGGACGTCGGCGCACTGGTATTGGGGCACGAAACTTTCTACGCTTCTGCCTGCCGCGTATCTATCGAGCTAGACTATCGCCGGAAGCAGAGTTGACCCTCGCTTGGACCCGCGGTTTGGCGGTGAAGGTTAGGTAAGATCGAAATCCCACTTAAGTGAACCTTGAACCAGAATCGCCCAAAGATCGTTCTCAACATGACGACGCTCAAGAAGGGCGGTGTTCTGCAACGCGCGGTCTCTTTTGTTAGTCATCTAGATGCTTCTTTTGGCGACTACCAGTGGCACATTCTGCTGTCCGAGATTGTCGCAACGGAACTGAAGAGAACGGGCGTCGACCTACGTCATCCCTCGGAGGTTTTCGCGGTCTCTCCGGCACGCAGTCTTGAGTACCGAAGGCGAATTTGCAACGCGGTCAATGCACAGAACGCCGATATGCTGTTTACCTTCGCGGGCCCCTCGTACATCAGCCCTCGTTGCCCTGAGCTTATGGGGGTCGCTGATGGTTGGGTGACGCATGCCACACCCGCGGCTTTCAAGTCCATTCCGCATCGACGCGATCGCTGGACGCTGCGCATCGCTTCAAAATACAAGCTGCACTGGTTTAAGACTGCTGACCAATACACCGTTCAAACCGAAACGGCTAGGCAGGGACTGTCGAGGCGCGGCAAAGTGTCTTTGAACAGGATTCACATTGTTCCCAATGCACTTGCCAAGTGGTATCGAACGGCAAACTTTCGCCCGACCGATCGATCCACCGACCAGCCGATTCAGATTCTCTATTTTGCCGCCGCGTATAGTCACAAACGTCATGATTTGTTGCCGGACGTTTGCCATCGACTTCGTGCACTTGGTATCGACAACTTTTGTATTCGGGTAACGTTGCCACAGGAAAGCCAAATCTGGAAGGATGTGGCCGCCGCCGCTGTCGAGTTAGGGGTGCAAGAGCGTATCGTTAACATCGGTCCGGTCCCGGTCGATCAGGGCGCTAACTTGTATCGCGACAGTCACATTTGCTTCGTACCTTCGATTTTAGAGACGTTTTCGGCGACCTATTTGGAGGCGATGGCCACGAGAACTCCGATCGTCGCATGTGATTTAGACTTCGCAAGAGAAATTTGCGGTGATTCCGCAGTTTACTTTGAGCCATCAAGTGCGAACGATGCGGCGCAAAAGATATTTGATTTGCTCGGATCGCCCAGTCGCATGAAACGACAACAAGATGCCGGCGTACAGCGGCTTGCCATGCTGCCGGGGGTCGAGCGGCAGATGGAAATCTACCGCGAAACGTTCGATCGTTTTCTCAATTCGTGCAGATCAACGTGAACGGAATACGCGGTCTCGAATGACCCGCGGCGGGTTTCCGGCCACGACTTTCCAGGGCGAAACATCTTTCATGACGGTCGACCGTGCTCCGACGACGGCGCCTTCACCAATAACGACCCCTGGCCCGATAAAGACATCCGCGCACACCCAACTCGATGATTCAATCAAAATGTCCCCGGGCACCAACGGCAAATCCGGTCGCGTGTAGTCGTGGGAGGCACCACAGAGATAGCTGTATTGACTGACCATCGAGTTCTGTTCCAACACAATCTTGCCAACACAGTAGCAATCAACGTCGGGGCCCAAGATCGAGTCGTCGTGCATCAAGAGATTTGCGGGATAGAAAACACGCGCGGAGGGGTAGATGCGAACGCGACGACCGATACGGGCTCCGAAACACCGGAGAAGAAGCCGTCGCCATCCGAACGCGATTCGAGGGCTCGGTCGAAATAGAAAGAGCCAGACCCATCCCCACAGCAGTCGCACCAATCTGTTTTTTAGCGATAACTGGCTCTTGAACTGGGACAGCTCGGCTCTGTCGGATCGATTCATCAATCGCTCTTGTCAGCAGAGGAGACACGATCATCATCCGCAGCGGCACCTAGCACCCGTGCGTATATCTGTTCAACTTGTGACACCATGCAGGTCAAGCTATATCGACGTAGAGCGAAATCGCATGCCGACGCCGCCAGTGTATGGGCAAGTGTCGGATTGCTTAGCAACCGCGTGATCGCCATCATCAATTCGTACGGAGACCGTGGTGCCACTAGCAATCCGCTGTGCTCATGGGTGATGACATCGATGACCCCTGGCGCTCTGCATGCTATTGCGGGTATTTTTGCCAGCGCGGCTTCGATCAAAGAATTCGGTAGTCCTTCCGTTTCTGATGGGAAAACGAATAGATCACACGCGTGTAAGTAATCTGGAACGTTTTCTTGAAAGCCGACAAACATTACGCGGTGATCCACGTTGTGGTCGACTGCTTGCTTTCGAAGATCGTTCATCAATGGTCCGTCGCCAACGATGACGAGTGAGACGGAACACTCATTTGGCATCATCGATAACGATTCGATCAGATCGCAGTGTCGCTTGCTCGGAATTAGTCGGCCGGTTGTTACCAATAGCTGATGATCGATCGGTAGCCCAAGTTGTTGTCGCAATTCGCTTTTCGATCGAGACCGCTTGAATGGGCGGGGGTCATGCCCGTTGGGAAGAACTTCGATCATCTCCGGTGGTATGCCGTGAGCTTCGAGCCCGCGTTTCACCGAAGGCGAGTTCGCTGTGATATGGTCGGCACATTTGCCAATGATCCGAAAGTAAGAGCTGATGATCTTTGAGTCTTTCCTAGCACTGCCGAACGAAAAAACCATCTTTTTGCGTTCACGACGCGGGATTGTCAGGTTGGCTAGCAGTACGTGAATGCCTGATGCGAAATGATAGAAGTGAACGATACTCGCGGAATGTTCGCGTAACGACTTGCGCATTCGTAGAACGACGAGCGGGTCGAATTTCAGCGAACGTTTGAAAACCCGCAATTCACACAGACCGCCGGCGTCCTCTGGCTGTCCGTCAATTGCCCATATTTCCGCTGTGAAACGACGGGATAAATGGCCAGCCACCATTCGGATATTGCGCTCAATACCGCCCGTCTCAAGCGAGTTGGTGACGAGGATGACGCCAGTGGTTGCATCGCACATTGATGGCTCTTAACGCCTTGTTTCGAGTCGCTCTTGGAACTTTTGTTGGTAGAATCGTTTTTTCGCGTCCGCTGACATTGTTTTTGTCTTCTCAGACCTCGCCAATATCCTTTCTTCGTATTCGCCCAGATCACGAATTCGTTTTGCCGGTACTCCCGCAGCAACACAATCGGATGGTATGTCTCGCGCGACGACGGAACCGGCTCCGATGATGACATTGTCACCAATGGTAACGCCGGGCAGAACGATCGTTCGGCTTCCGATAAAGACGTTGTTGCCAACCGTGATTGGCGCCAAAACGTCGATATCGGGATGCTTATCGCGAAAAACCCAGACGCTGCCATCGTGTGTAACAAAGGCGACCTCCGTTGCACTCACGTGGTCTCCCAATCGCACCAGCCAGGGTTCGGACCCGAATGAGACGCTGACTAAACGACATCTCTCGCCCAGCACAACGCCAGATTTCCTCGCGAACCCAATCGGGTCGACTCGTTTGTGTATGAACTCGATCGTGCGTCGAACGAACTTAAACATGCATGACTGGTTGGGGTAGCGATCCCGAAAACATTGAATTGGTCATTTCACCAGATCGACAAGTGTCGTGCTCCATCGTGCGGCCCATTGGTGACTTCCGAAGCGAGCCGCTTTCGCTAAACTTCTTCGTGACCATTCCTGTATTTCGTCGTTGAGACGTGTCACACGCTTCATCGCATCAGCGAGAGCGTCCGCATTTTCGGCAGGAACGATTAATCCGTTACGCTCGTGGTCCACTAGATCATCCGCCGCGCCGCATGCGTCACTGCAAATCACCGGCAGGCCCGATGCCATTGCCTCTGCGATGACGACACCCCAAGCGTCGTAGCGACTGACGAGGATGAACGCGCCACTTTCTAGCATTTGCGACGGCAGTTGTTGGGGCGCGACGAAATCACGATGCGTGACCCCTTTAGAATTCGCCGCTAGCGATTGCAGTGGACCGTTGCCACAACAGATCAAAGGCCAGGGCGCAGTTTCGGAACTGCGATACTGCTGGTAGGCTTTGAGCAAAATATCGATACCTTTGCGATGGTCCATTCGGCCCACGTACAAGAATGCCTTTGGCCATGAAGTTTGTTTTTCTCGTGATTCGCCACACGAATGAAAGACATCTTCGTCGTATGCATATAGCCCTTCCAGCACTCGATCGGCAGGAACATTCCAAAACTCCATCAGTTGCTGCCCACGCTTTCCGGGAACGGCAAAGAGATTGGCGCGGTTTAGATAACGTCGCACTCGATAGTATCCAAGCCGTTGACGCAAGTCGCCGCGAAAGGGGTTGTCAATACATAGAATGATGGGAACGTCTGCATGGCTTCTCGAGCGTAGTAGCGCGGCGTATCCTTTGAATGCCCACCCCGACACCGCGACGACATCGGGCCCAAAGTCGTTGACGATTCGAATGACTTTGGCAGGATCGTTTGCGTCAGACAATGAGCAAATCGTCGCGTCGATACCGGTTAGAATATCATCGCCGAATTTTGGCGCGCTGGGGTCATTTGCGAACTGATCGACACAGACGACATGCAGTTCAATATGGCTGTGTTTCGCCAGGTTTCGCCAACAGCTTGCCATGTAGGCGTTCGCGCGCGACCAAAGGAAAAGAACACGGATCGATTTCAAGAGTGGCTCGCGTCAGCTTCGATCTGTTTTCGGAAGACGAGTCCGCCGGTACGTACAAAAAATGCTTGCGCGTGCATCGGATGCGAGACACATTGCAATCCATAAGTCTCGAACCATAAAATCGCGTCGTGCGGATCGATGCTGTTACAAGCATCGCCATCAGAGATCCAGAACGTCTCGTAATTCGGACGAATTTTTTTGTATTGCAAATTCTTTGGACGCCTGCCCATTAGGAATTTTGCGTGTCGGTAAATGCGTTTCGGGAAGATCGCAAAGCTTCGCCAAAGTAAGCTGTCGCGAATAGGAATCGATGCCTTGATTAGCTTTCCCTTCCACCGGAAATCACTATACGGACGGACTTGGTATCCATCTGCCGCCCAAGTCCGGCACTGCCACGCGGGGAAGAACAGTAACACGCCCCCGGGTTTGAGCATCCTAACGATCTCATCCATTGCCGTTTGCAGGTCAGGGATGTGCTCGAACACGGCGTGAGTCCAAATCGCGTCGAACATTTCGTTCTCAAACGGGTATTCGCTTCCCGACGCGGTTCGGTAGGGCTTGTGGTAATGTTCTGCGAGTTTTTCACTGATGTCGGTCCCGTAATAGTCATCGACCATGTCTTGAAAGCAGCCTCCGGAGGAACCGATTTCAAGACATCGCTTGGTTTCCAGTCCGTAGTCATCAATGAATCGACGCAAGCTCGGATAAAATAGCGTGTGTTCTTCCGCTGCCCGTTGGGTGTATTCATCCCCATAGGTTTCGCTGCGTCGTTGATCATAAAACGCAACGTACTCACTGTCGCCGGCTGTACTTGAGTGCGAATCACTCATCGATGCCCCTGCAATTTCTTGTTGTCGACTACGGGTGTTACGATCACTGGACGTCTCGTTGTGAATTTGACCGAAACACCGATCGCACTAGCGATCACGGCCGTATAGATCGCCGTATGGAGAGAAAACCGAATCAGGCCCCCGATAAGCGTATACCTGCTGCACAATGCGAAAAAGGCGACTGCACAAACAAATGCAACTTGCCAAAGCAACGATGTCGAAGTGCGCGCAGAATTCTGAAGCCACTTGGCGAACGCACCGGCCGTCAAGAAGATAATCGCGGTTCCCGCGAATCCAAAATCAAAATAGAAATCGGCAAAGACGGAGGTGCCCGTTCCGGCAACACCGCCGCCAACACTTCCTTGAATCAAGAGTGTCAGCAACGCTGAGGAGCTGTTCTCAACTGTGTCAGAAACGCCACTGAGTTTGCGGCTGAACGGGACGATCCCCATCAAGTGCAAGACCTGCATGCGGCCGAGAAAATAATCATGCTTTCTGGGGACATAGTCGATCGCCACAAATCCGCAGATCGCGCTGCCACCAAGATTCAGGAATGCGGAATGGATGCTCTGAATCGGGTCGAAACGGTAGGAGGAATCGCGAACGGAACGAACCGAGACGATTAGCCCCAAGAGAATGATGAGGCATAGCCCCATCAAACTTAGGCTGCGAAGCGGGATAGGCTTGATGTATTCCGCCCTGCCGATGAGGATCGGAAGCATAATGAACACAAGGGTCGACCGGTCGCCGTGCAACCCGATCGCAGCCATGGTCAGGAGGATCAGAAATCCGTCGGTCCATCCGATTCCCCAGCTATTGCGGCGTCCCGCGAATGCCCGCTGCTTACTTACCATCAACGTCACGATGCCCGCGGTCAGAAATACTTGACCGAGTTGGAAGCTGATATTCGGCAGAAATCCTTTGTTGTTGGTGCCTGAGTAGTTTCCGAAAACCACCGAGGGCCCCACGATAGCGATATAGCCCGCAAAGCCTAGGAACCCCATCCTGACAAGCAACCGACCGACTTTGCCCCAAGACGCCATCAGCCCGGGAGGCGGTACCAATTGATTGATAATCGGCCTAAATGCACGTGTGCGGATAGAGTGGTACCCGAATAGGAACAGATTTAGGCAGACCACATACATGGCCAATCCTTTGCATACCGTATGTGGCACGTGCGCATATCGGAAATTCCAAATAAAGTGCGGTCCTTGTATCATTCCCAAGGACCAATAAACGAAGTAGCCGAAGTGAACGATGCAAAACGTTCCGGCGAAAAGGACATCCACCGTCAGCCAATTGACCGGCTTGGGTTCTTTCGACTTGACGGCATAGATCAAGCAGAGCGTGGCCGCAACCAAAGCGAGAATGACAACCACGAACCAACGTTCGGGACGTCCAGGGTCAAAAAAGAGCATCCCCGACGACGCCGCGGCCAGCAGAAAAAATCCAAATGCGTTTGCGGATGGCGTCTGATTCATTTGGCGGATTCAGTCATGTAATAGCGAAGCGATTTGATGAAGGGAACGATCCTTCGCATGATGGACTGCGGGAGCCCGGCGAAAAGTCGCCACGTCAGTTTCGGCGTCGGCAGACTCCTCGACCGCAGCTCCCGTAAGAATTTTCTTGCTTCCCATGTGCTTCCAGTTCGGATCAACGCTGACATGGAGCCATTAATTTTTCGGTTCAACACCGTCAAGACTTTCTCGCGAACGTCGCCCGGACTTTCCTCGGCGATTCTCTTGAGCAACTCGTAGTGTAAGAATTGCGATGGTTCAACTCGGCGTGCCGCGACTCCCGTTAGGCTCTGGCCTTGGGCAACCGTGTAATCAGCAATCGGGGTACTGACGAAGCCGATATCGCTGTAGCATAACGCAAATCGCAACCATAACTCGGAATCATCGCAACCTTTCAATTGGTCGTTGAAAACACCGAGACGATCGAACAAGTCGCGGTGGGCCAGAACCGTGCCGATCCAAAGACTCGTTTCCCCCACGATCATCTCGAGCGCGTCGTACGATCCGTCCCCTCCCTCGACGATGTTCTGGGAAAGCGTGGAGCGGTCGATTTCGTTGCGTGAATCGTCATCGCCGTATGTCACACGGGTGTATGCACCGGCCGCCCACCGAAGCGTCGGATTTTCTTTGATCAAGTCGATCTGGCGTTGCAGGCGATCCGGTGTCCAGACGTCGTCCGCATCGAGTAATCCGATCCATTGCCCTTCAGACATTGCCACGCCTGTATTCTTTGCGGCCGCATTTCCAGCGTTCTCTTGGCGAGTGAATCTCAGGATCGGCACCTCATCTGCAAGCCGGGCGAGGACTTCTTGGGTGTCATCGGTCGAACCATCATCGACGACGATGATTTCAATCGGCGGGTGCGTTTGCCGAAAGGCGGAATGCACCGCGCGCGGTAACATCGAAGCCATGTTGTAGCTCGGGATTACCACCGAAACGCTGTAGGTATCATTCGCCATTGGGTCTTGCTTTGGGTACCTAGTTGCCTCGAACGCGCACGATTAAATCTAGCAGCGAATTCTTGAACTCCTGAACTCTTTCGCTGAAAGTAAACCTGCTTTCGTCAAGAGCCATTTGCCGGAAACGGACCGATTCACTCGGGTCGATCAGGCCAATCTGCGTGATATCGTTGATCCAGCGTTCCGCATCAGTTCGCATTTTGGCGCGGTACAGTTTGCTTGCCAATTTGCGACACGTCTCGCTCAGGGCGTCGTGACGCGATTGTTTCAATTGGTTGCGGCTCTGTAACAAAAAATAGGTATTTCGTAGTAAAGACATCCGGTTGAGCAAATGCGACCGTTGACGCTCGGAAAACCCGCTAATTCGTGAATGGATGGCGCGGCGAATGAAACAATCCGGTTGTCCGGGATGCAACGAAAAGTCACCGTCCGACGCTAACGCCCTCACGTGAAGTTCCCAGTCCTGCCAAGAAAGCAAATCCTCTTGAAACCCACCCAGTTCACGGATGAACTCACGTCGCCAGAACGTGGAAGTGGTCTGCCAAAGTGGTTTTCGCAAAAAGCCTTCGAGTGGATCGTCGGCTTGATGGAACCAGATTCGGTCTCCGTCTTCCGGTACGTTTTTGAATATAAGTGATGGAAAAGCCCAGAACTGAGACTTCGGATATAAAGTTGCCGTCGCCAACCTACTTTTTAAACACTCCGGCGCGAGTAGGTCATCCGAGTCTAGGAAAATAACAAATCGCCCGGACGCTTGTGACAGCCCCTCGTTACGACAGGCCGGCGCGCCTGGCGAGACGGTCTCTCGAGACCATACGCGGATTCGAGAATCGTCGCTCGTCTGCTCTTGCACAAATTCAAGACCGCCGTCGGTTGATCGGTCGTCGACGATCAGCAGTTCAAAGTTGTCGTGTGTTTGTGCGCGAACCGAGTCGACCGTTTGCATCACAAGCCGGCGACGATTGAAAAGCGGTACGATGATCGAGACTCTGTCTTGTCGCGATTCCACCGGGTGTACGTTCTTTTCCTGTCGTCCTGGTTGTTTGTTGCCTGTCACGGTCGCATTGACGTCGCTGTCAGTGGTTTTTCGAGAAACTTTGTTCTGTCTGTTTGTCAAGCAGTCGCGAGAGTCTGTGGACGATAGGGAAACAATCGTTTCAAGGAATTGAGCGGTGATTCCATGACATACCATGAACATGTCGCAACCGATACGGTCAGCAAGGCCATCAAGACGACACGTATGACTTCGGCGAAACCGCCAAGCCAAGCCAGGCTGTCCAACGGTGGTACGACAAGCTGGGCAAAGTTGTGGAGGATGTACAGACCGTAACTGATTCGACCCAGATATAGCAGTACACGGTTTTCGAGGATGCGGCCCACCATTCCGCCGAAACCGATCGCCGAAGCTTCGATTAACCACATAAAGATCAACAACAGCATCGTACGTTCGAGCGCCCGGTGAAAAGGGATCTCGAAATCAATCGCCCTGCCGAAGACGAAGGCCATGTAGAGTGGAACTGCGAGAATGACGCTTTTTTCAACCGGAAAGTGGATCATGTCGCGTGAGCGCATGGCGATGATTGCCCCCAAACCTAGGGCATCAAAATTGGAATTTGGAAGCACCGACAAAAGCGCGACATCCGGTAACAATGACGGCAGGATGAAACGCGAAAAAATGCCGATCACACAAAGCGTGATTGCCGAACCCTTCAAGTAGCGGAAGGGGACCAGCAATACGACGGCCGGCCAAAGCAAATAGAACTGTTCCTCAACCGCGAGTGACCAGAAATGGGAAATACGCCCGTCCCAACCGCCACTGACGACAAAATATAAGTTTGACAGGTACGCCACATGCCACCAAACGCTTTCCCGCATGGATTCGATGGCGAATACGAATGCGAAGAATACAACCACATAGAACAGCGGGAAAATTCGTAGGAACCTCCGCGCGTAGAAAGCCTTCATTGCATGGGCAGGGGCGTCAAAGTCACGGCAACGCAGCAGGATTCCGGTGATCAGAAATCCGCTGAGCACGAAAAACAGCTGAACGCCTCCGGGACCCCAGGGGAGCCCGAAGTGAAGCTTCGAGGGAACCCAATGGGAATACGCGACCGATGCGACAGCCAACGCCCTCAATGCATCTAGCTGGGGCATGTAACCCGGTTTGGCTGAGTTCACTCGCTCTGTCATTCAGTTAGCAATTGCTGGAACGAAAATCTGGACTGGGCGTCGCGGGAACCAACGTCACGCGGGCTTCGGCTTGGCACCGATGTGCGGCCCGTGTGGCGAGGTGCTATGAAAGACGTTACCGGTGTCGATCGTGTATCCGCTTGCACCACTTAGGTGTGTGGCTGGGCTCTCGCGTGGCGAATTGCGACAACCTCGCATAATCAATCGTTCAAAGCCGTGTCCCTTGTCGCGACGGATTCGAACGTGCCACGCGGCGTTTGATCGGTTTTGATCAATCAGGCCCTGCTCGTACCGAACGTCCTGTAGGACCAGGGACCCGCCAGCAACGGCGACGTTCGAATCGATGTAAACCGCATGTTCGCCGCGTTGAATGGTTCCGTGGCTGAATTGCACAAAGTTTCCTGCGAAGCTTTTCGTACCCTGAATTCCGGCGAGCTTTGCTTGCGTCCCGGTCGCATCATCTCCACGAACCGAACCACTGACTTGGATGTCAAAGTTATAGACACGAATGTTGTCACCACTATCGACGACGATGCCTCTGGACGCGGTTGCATTGAAGTCACGGATGACAACCGATTCGCGTCCCTCGACTAGAACTCCTGAACTGTTGGGCCCTAGATCCTTTCCCTGCAATTCAAGGTTCTCTGCGGTGAACGAGGAGACGTTATTCAGTCGCAGGCAGCTAACGTTCGCTGCTGTTTGCTGGACGCCGGCAGGTGTCTCGATGCTCATGTTGCTAATAACATTTCCAAAGCCGCCTTGGAAATGCACCAAGTCGACCCCTGGGTTCAAGCCACGCTCGAACCGCAAGGTCGTTGCCCGACGCCCCGCGCCGTCGGAAACCAAAGAAACGTTCCCAGCAATGATCAGTGGAGCCGTCAAGTGGTAATAACGTGCAGAGAACACAACGGTCGCGGTTCGATTGCTTTCGACCGACTGGGCCAGCGAAATCGCTTCGCGGACTTTGTCGTCGTCATACCTGCCCTGCTGGCTGTCGACGCGGTAGATGGATGCGGTTGCCATGTTGGGTCAGTATAGTGGATTTGTGTTGTCGAATTCGCGGATCACAAATGCAGCTGTGCAGATCCACCCCTGGGGCTGCGCCAGACGCCCAATTGCTCCACGACGAAGCCGATCGCATCGCGTAGAAAGAGAAACATGGTCATAGCGGACACGAAAACAATCACCGCGACGGTCAATCCAATATGCAATATTTCGTCTTGCGGCATCTCAGGGATGAGCAGCTTTTGCACCATGATGCTAGCCAAAGGAATGGCAAAGAGTGGCCATGTTCCAACCAGCCAGTCTGCAAACGTACCATCTACAGTTCCCATTCCGATTCGAACAGTCGGATAAAGTAGCAGCGCGTTGGCACCGGCATAGATCCAAACGAAGGTCATTAGGTCATACTGCACACCAAGTAGGAATCCACATGCAAGTACAAGCGTATTGACAAGACCAAGCCGAAATAAAACACCTGTCTTGCCGGAAACTTGATAGCACACCCCAAGAGGCGAAATCAGCGACTGGCTGATGCCGACGGGAACGAGGATCACCAACAGTTCGCCCACATCATCCCAGCCCGGCCCAAAGTACCACCTGGCAACCGTGCGACATTCAAGCCAAAGCACCGTCATCAGCGGAACGACGATCAGTCCGAGTGTGCGGATCGAGAGCATTAGTTTTTGGCGCACCAAGTCAGGCTCAGCCTGGTAGGGTGCTAAGTAGGGAAGCAACAGGCTTTGTAGGACCTGGTTGATCGTCGTAACCGGGAGCATCATCAGACGATACGCATTTGAGTAGATACCAAGAGCCGCACTTCCCAAGACTCTTCCGATCAGTGCGTTGTCAAGATTGCGCCCCCAAAAGTTGATTGCGTTGAAGCCAAGCAGGCCTGAACTGTATCGCCAAGCTTCTTTGCAAAGAGACCTCTTGAACACAAGTTTCGGCCAGCCCGTCAGGAGTGTCGCCACAATGGCTATTGCAATGTTTGCGCCGAGACTGACCGAAATGTAAGACCAGAGGCCGAATCCTTGTGTTAGTAGTATCGTCGTTAGAATTATCTGAATGACGCTGCGCAAAAGATCAATGATCAGCATCGAGCCGAATCGCTTCTCTCGCCGCAACAACGCTCCGGCAACCCCTTGCCATGCTTGTGGGACGAACGAACAACTGAGCACCATTAAACCGGTGGTCCATTCGGGAATTCGGAGGAATGCGCAGATCGACGAACTGAGCAGAAAGACGACTGAGCAGGTTGCGGCACCTAGAGCGAGGGACATCCAATAGAGAGAGGATTTTTCATCGATTGTCATCGACGCGTGTCGAATCGTAAAACTCCCCAATGATCCTCGAGCAAAAATTGATGCGAACCCACTGACAAGCAATAGGAGGGCCCAGACCCCAAGCTCCTCCTTCGGGTTTTCCAGGGCCCTCGCTGCTATGGGTGTCAAAATCACCCCGATCGCGAGATTGCAGAATTGCGATCCGTACAGTGCCGCCGCGTCGACGACCTTACGACTAGGACGAATCACACAGCCTCGCGAACTTTGTTGTCGATGTTGCCGGGCAAGCAATCGTCGAGTGAGGTCGAATCTAGAATTACGATGCGATCAGTCCTCATTGATTCCGGTGAACCGAACGCACTGACGGACAACACTGTTCCAGGTCCATTCGGCCGCAATATGAGCGTTGGTTTCTTCAATCGATTTGCGATCCGTCGATGCCAATTCTCGGATGGCCGTACGCAGGGATTTCGCAGACCCGGGTTGGTAAAGCAGGTTGGATGTCCCATCCAAATAGTCCCGAAATGCTCCGCCGTCGGGTGCGATAATGCAGCGACCAAAGGTCATCGCCAATAGGGGAATTCCCGAGCTAAGGCTTTCCACGCGAGGGACGATGACGCCGTCACAAGCCGTCATGTATTTATGCACTTCGGCTTCCGGGACCATTCTGTCTTCCTCGAATCTTGCGCACTGACTGCGGGACCAAAGTTTCCAAGCCAACTTGCACGCGCCGGAACGATAGGATCCGGGAGTTCTTCGGTAACGAGCCGCGTTGAGTACTTTCAATTTTGGTACGCGATGAAGCGTCAGTGATCTAATAATCAGGCTTGCTTCTTGCCAATTTCGAACAGCGCCGAACAATAAAAGTACAAAGTCATCGTTCGAAAAACCGAGCTCGCGTTTGAAATCGCCGCGGCTAGCCTGCGGCTGCTCTAAGAGGTGGTCATAGTTGACCGGATGTGTGACTAGCTGAGGCGTTGCGGTCGAGGTTGGCCAATCTTTGAGAACGAGGCGCTTGGAACTTTCGCTGAAATGATGGATTGCGTGGCATTTCTCATAGAAGAGGGAATACAACTGATGATATTGAGAATTTCCGACGAAGCCGTGAGGGAAATGGTTGTTCACCGAAACGATCAAGCGAGTTCGGTCACGCCACCAATCAAGGTGCTCCCTGATTTCGTCGATTAGCGAGTCTTCCGGTTCTTTTCCCCAGCAAAAGACTTCCGGCCACATGAAGTGAACCAAGTCGAAGTCACCTTGTCTTTGCTGAAAGGCATCTTTGCCAAGTGTTACCTCGAACCCTAAGTTTTCGTAGGCGGCTATCATCCCAAATAAGAATGGGTCTTTCGCGGCAATTAGAACTTTCATGCGGGATTCAAATCGATCGTATCACGCGTGCAGGGCAGCCGTAAGCGAGTACTCCCGCAGGAATGTCGTTCAGCACCGTTGATCCGGCGCCGATCACGGATCGGTCACCGATCGAAACGCCGGGGACAAGATTGGCACCTGTATTGATCGTGACGCCCATTCCCAACTTGACACCCCCGGCAAGGCAGGCATGGGGGGCGACGGAGGAAAAGTCTCCGATCACGCAGTCGTGTTCAACCGTTGAATTGGAGTTGATGATGGTGTGACTGCCGACAATTGCGTTGGGGTTGATCACTGCGCCCGCCATCACCGCTGTGCCGGGCCCAATCTCTGCGCTGACAGCGATAGTACTGGATGGATGGACCGCGTTTACGAATCTGAATGTGCTGGACTGCGTAGTGATCTTGCTTGCCAACTTCGTGCGGATATTGTTACTTCCAATCCCGATAATTCCGGCACAATAGCTTTCGAGTAGTGCCTGGATCTGGTCGTCATACCCGACCACTTGGTGGCGCGAGGGTTCGTCTTGGTTAGACTTCGCAACCACTCCTGCCAGTTCAAGCGATGGCATTTGGCGCACGATGTCGATCACAACGCTTGCGTGAGGACCGGTCCCGAATACGATCAGCTTCACCGGATTCGTTATCGGTTGCCTAGTCAAGATTAGAATAACTTGGGAAAGGGGGCACTCGATCGAGAACAGTCGCTTCGATTACGCTGATGCGAAAATATCTTTGATCGCGTCACATACACGTGTTACTGTTTCTTCCGTCATTTGACAGTAGGTGGGAAGATTCAAGCCGCGACTGCACAGGTCATCGGTGATGGGTAGAGATTCGTTGCGTAACATCGATCTCTCTCGAAAAGGAGGCAATGTGTGAAGCGGGATAAAGAATGGTCTTGTTTCTATGCCGCGCTTATCCAGGTCGGCCATCAATTGGTCGCGACTGATTGGGGAGTCGCGGCGCACGGTCGCGCAGTACAGCCAAGGCGTCGTCTTTGCCCAGCTTGATTTAGGCTGCAGTTCGATATCATCGACTTCTGCGAGCTGATCGTCATACCAGCCGAAAACTCTTTCGCGTTTTGCGATAATGGATTCTTGACGTTCGACCTGGGCGCACAGGATCGCGGCTGCCACATTGGTGAGGCGGAAATTGTATCCCGTCACTGGGAAATAGTACCGCCGCTGTGGATCCATCCCTTGGCCACGCAATGTTCTTAATCGCAACGCCAGTTGCGGATCGTTTGTTGTGATAGCGCCACCTTCTCCGCAGCTGATCGTCTTGTTCCCGTAGAAAGAGTAGGTCGCAAGTCGTCCCAGACCGCCAACTGGTCGGTCACGGTATCTCGCAAAATGTGCTTCCGCGGCATCTTCGACCACCCACAGTCCGTGAATAGCAGCAATATGATTGATTGCATCCATATCGGCTGGATGCCCATACAAATGAACCGCGATAATGCCCTTTGTGCGGGGTGTGATTGCGGCTTCAAGTTTCTCTGGGTCGATGCACCAATTTTCGGGGTCGACATCGACGAATACCGGCTCGGCGCCGACGTACCGACAGCTGTTGGCGGTCGCGATGTAAGTCATCGATGGAACGAGTATTTCATCGCCCGCCCGCACATCCAAGCCCATTAACGCTAGATGCAACGCGATCGTACCGTTGCATACCGCGATGGAATGATCTGTCCCGCATAGGGAAGCGAACTTTTCCTGAAACTCATCCAGGTACTTGCCACTAGAAGAGATCCAAGTGCTTTGGATTGCGTCGGTCACATACTTGAGTTCGTTACCGGATAGATCCGGCATCGATACGGGAATCCTGTTCTCGATTTTGCTCATTTTTTTCTTTGAAATACCGTCTATGGTTTTCTGATCAAGAATCCGCAAATTCCCATGCCAGGCATCGCCTGCCATGCGTCGAATCGCGAATAGTGGCGAGCCATTATCTCCGGATAGCTTACCGTGAAACGAATGCGATCGTTCAACCGCTGCTCTTCGTGCCTTGCGAAAATTCCTGCTTCGTTCTCGCCGAACCACTCTACCTTTTCAGGCATTACACCAATCGGATCCCAAAGCCGGTTTTTGAGGGCTTCAAGATCATAGAATCTCTGATAGAAGTAAGTTCCGTCACCGACCTTGGGTTGAGTTCCATAAGCGTCCGACTGCCGATACTCGTTCCGGAATACCCTATCGACGGGCACGGTAACCGCAAGCGTTCCACCAGGTCGTAACGATTCGTAAACCAATCGAATCGCTTTACTATCATCGCAATCCCCATCGATGTGCTCGAACACCGAAATCGACCATGCGCATTGATAACGTGCTGCAGAGCTGGATAGGTTTTCGACATTGTCCGAGGTCGAGTGGAGGTTCTTAAGATCTAGTAGCTTAGCGATTCTCGAGGTGAATTCGGCGTCGCGAACGTCGGGGTTTTGTATGCTGATTTTGGCCGATGGGTTTTGGCTGGCCAGATAAGTTGAGAAAAGGTAAGGCGAACTTATGTCAAGACAAGATTCTGGGACGTTGGGAATGCACGAACGCACAAATTCGAATTCAAAGTATCGCGGCCCAACGAGAGGACAAAGCAGCAACTGTCGACCGATAACGGGATCTTTGAAAAGCAGTTTCCGCCCTACACTCCGACCGAAACGATCAAAGTCCATTCCCAAAAGCTCGTGCTTATTCGCATAGCGAACAGCCCGTCTGCTTGTTAAGTAATTCGTTAAAAACGACGTTGCTCTTTTGACCATCATAACGAATGCCGGGTGCTTTGACGCGTTGCTCTACAGAGGGAAGTTTCATACATGTATCGAGATTCCGAAGATGAGTCGAGCGACGCATTGGTTTGCTGAATTCGTGATGCTGCGGTCGAGGATTCGCGTCAGGAGATCTCGTCATTTACCCAATGCCAAAACCGGTCAATGATTTTGGTCTTCACTGCAATCGCGTTTGCGAATCAATCCGGGAGCAATGCACCAACCCGGCATCCATGTAGCAGCATGTCCGACCGATTATGAGGCTGAAGTACAGAATGAGTTACGGGTATAGGTGTGGAAGGCGCATTCCATGCGATTGGCGTCGATGAATTTGCAGTAGCCGAAAACTCTTGTCGACAACGGCTTTTGCCGTAAGCAAAGCAAGAGTCCGTCAAGATTAGGACCCAATTGATGCGGTACGAATAGGTATAGTTACTCTGTTGGACAGCGAACGACTCGGCAGTGTTCCAGAGACACTTTCCGCACTTGAATTTCGCTCACTTCAAATATCACTGTACGGTTAGCAGAAACCTGCTTTGCGATTCTCCGGAGCCGCAGGACTTTCAGTTTTTTCGCTCGGGACAGCGATCGCCTATCGATAGTGTGATCTGGCAATCAGCTGCATGTATCAATCGATTAGAATCGGAGCTTTGCTATGCAACGCGACTCGGGGGATGGTTGCGATGCAATCGGCCGACAGCAGAGAAACGCAAGCACCATCTAGAATTGGACAATCCGCTATGGTAGCAAGAGTTCGCTGGACCAGGGTTTGTTCTGCTGATGCCAGTCGACACAGGCCTGCAAGCCCTTGTCGAGGTTGGTTTTAGGTTCCCAGCCCAGCAGCGATTTGGCTTTGGAAATATCAGCGGCGGTGATTTTGATATCCGCCTTGTGGAATGCTTTGGAGTTGATGCTGGCTTTCTTGCCCAACAATTGCTCCAGCTTTTCAATGATCGTTAGCAGGGTAACCGGCGTCCCGCCGCCGCCGAGATTGACCACTTCGTATCCGACATCTTTCGTTGCCGCTATCGTCCCCGATGCGATGTCCTCAACGTAAGTAAAATCTCTCGCTTGCTGGCCGTCACCGAACAGTTCGATCGGTGTGCCCTCGTCGATCCATTTGATGAACCGAAAAATACACATGTCGGGTCGGCCCGCCGGGCCATACACGGTGAAATAGCGACATATCGTAACGTCGATTTCGTACAGGTGGTGGTAGGCATATGCCATTGCTTCGGCAGACTTCTTCGATGCCGCGTACGGCGAGATCGGTGTGTTTACCGGCAGCGATTCCAAGAACGGCATCGGTTGACCGGCATACAGCGATGATGTCGATGCAAGCACATATTTTCGAACGCCGGTCCGCCGCATTTGTTCAAGCAGATTCAGACTGCCCATCGCGTTGGTCGTCATGTAGACGTGCGGGTTTTCCATGCTGTAGCGAACACCCGCGCGGGCGGCCAAGTTCAAAACGGCGGTGAATTTGTGCCGGTCGAAAATTTCGGCAAGCAGATCGTTATTCTCGATGTCACCCCGGACGAGTTCAAAGTTGGGTGATTCCAGTTGCTCTAGTCGGTGCTCTTTCAGTCGCACGTCATAGTAGTCGTTGACGTTGTCGATTCCGACGACGTCATGGCCAGCCTGAATCAACTGACTCGCAACACGCGAGGCGATGAATCCGGCGGTACCAGTCACAAGATACTTGTTGGTCATGATCTAGGCTTTGCAAACTTTTCCGGTTGAAGAATCACTGTCTCGAATCGCATTGCGCGTGTCGACGATCAGATCGGCCCACTTCCTGAGTTCCTGCGGGTCGACGGCATCGTGCCAAGTTGAAATCAGCACCAGATCGTATCCGGCGATGGTCGCGTGATCCCATGTGACGCTTTGCTTGCCGGCCCATTCGGAATGTTCACGCGAAGGCCGGATGACGGGAACGTGTGGGTCATAATAGTCGACTTCTGCGCCCAATTCGTGCAGGTGATCCATCAGCTCGTACGAGGGCGATTCGCGATCGTCATCGACATTTGGCTTATAGGCTAATCCGACGACGAGAATGCGACTGCCGTTGACTGCCTTTTTTCGATCGTTGAGCGCGTCGATACAGCGATCGATCACGTATTGAGGCATGGCCCGATTGATTTCACCGGCAAGTTCGATGAACCGAGTATGGACACCATACTCTCGCGCTTTCCACGTCAGGTAAAACGGGTCAATCGGAATGCAGTGTCCGCCCAAGCCTGGCCCTGGATAGAATGCTTTGAAGCCGAACGGTTTGGTCGAAGCGGCATCAATGACTTCCCAGATATCGATATCCATTTTCTGGGCCACGATTTTCAGTTCGTTCACCAAGCCGATATTCACGGCGCGATAAATGTTTTCGAGCAGCTTGGTCAATTCGGCGACGCGGGTTGAGCTGACCGGGACGACTCGATCGAACACAGAGCCGTAGAGCAGCTGCCCTTTCTGCGAACATGCGGCGGTGTGACCGCCGACGACTTTGGGGATGTTCGTCGCGGCGTATTCCGGGTTGCCCGGATCCTCACGCTCAGGTGAGTAAACAATGAAGATGTCTTCGCCGACGGTAAAGCCGGCCTTCTCGACTCGCGAGACAAGTTCTTCTTCCGTGGTACCTGGGTAAGTTGTGCTTTCCAGGCTGATCGTTTGTCCGGCGCTCAGGTGAGGCAAAATTGCTTCGATGGTGGCGACGACGTACGTGAGGTCGGGTTCAAAGTGGCGGTCCAGCGGTGTGGGGACGCACAAAATAATCGCATCCGCTTCGCTGAGGCGGCTAAAGTCCGTGGTTGCATCAAGCATATTTGTCGTGACGACTGACTTCACCAGGTCGGCATCAATATGTTTGATGTAACTTTCGCCCTGTTTGATCGCATCGGTCTTTTTTTGATCGATGTCAACTCCTAGCGTCCGATGTCCTTTCGACGCGTAAGCCAATACCAGCGGCAGACCGACGTAACCGAGTCCGACGACTGCGATCACGGCCTCGTTATTTGAGACTTTGTCTATGGATTTCATATTCAGTGGGCGATATCAAGAGTTGAAAAGTAGAGAAGTATGTGGATGATTCGTTGCACCGGAAATCGGGCGCCGTCGCAACAGCAACGTGAAGCCGAAGATTCACGAACGTTCGAGGCTGCCGTTGCGTTCGCAAGGTAAACGGGCGTCACTGCAAGATCGAGCTTGGGTCGCCAAGCGTCGATTCACCGATTCCTCGAACTTCTTCTTCGGCGAGTTCCTCGATGATTTTATTGAAGACTTCCGCCTCGTTCGGAATCAGAATTCTTGCTTCTCTCGCCGCCGCACGGGCGCGGTTAATGTCGCCGAGAGAGCGAAGTAAGGATATTCTCTTCTTTGATGTGCTGAATTTTGTCGGTGCATATTTGAGCGCCCGCGTGTAAGCCTCGACCGCCTCCTCCTTGCTTCCTTGGCTAGCAGCGATGTCACCGAAGCGTTCTTCGCAATCAGCGCGTTCGCTGCCAGTGCGGCACATATCGCATTTCAAGCCATCCTTGACTCGTTCCAGCAGGCTTCCTAGTTCTGGTGATTGCCGACGTTCCCACTGCCTTAGCAAGTCCGGTGCGATTAGGCGATGGACTTCCGGGATGTCCGGCAACAGCTGTGACTGATCAATTTGTTTGTATGGTTTCGTCAACTCAAGTACTTTGCGGACAGCGTAGTTTCGATAGCTGATCGTTTCTCGGAAGATTTCGATAGCGAGCTCGGGGTTTGCCGTTTCGGCCGCCATGACTCCCAGGCTAAGCAGGGCATTCGGATTTCCAGTGAAGAGGTCGTGCAATTGCTCAATCGCGGCAGTCACACGTGAGTTATCCCCGTGGATGTATTTCAAGCTGATTTGTTCGGTGCGCGCGTCGCGTCCGAGTGGCAGCAGTTTGAGTGACTGCTCATTCATTGCGACAAGGTTTTTGTGATCCTCGTCGGGGACGTAGTTGGGGCCATATAGTTGGTCGATCCGCGATCGGCTATCGCTAGGAAATTCCACTTCATCGGAACCGGTCGATAGTCGTCGAGCGGTGCGAGAGGTTTGTCGAAACAAATCGATGACTTCGGATTCGGAATCGGGGTTTGCAGCGATCACATCCAAGTATCGCAGGCGTTCGTGTTCGACACGGAATCGCCAATCCAGCAATGCCGGGCTTGGTGACTGAGATATCTGTTCGGCCAGCATCGTGGAAAGTAATTCAAGTTCATCGGGTGACTGCTGGCCCTGGGACATCTGTTGCTTGACGGTCCATTCCACGTGTTCCGCTTTGGCGTCGGATCGCAGTTTGCTGACAGACGGCAAAGTTGTCAGGAACAGAATCACGGGCAACACGCATGCACCAATCGCAAAGCCCCGGTGCTGGAAGACTTTGGGGGGCGGAACGTGACCATCCTCCGTTGGCATCAAAACGGCCGCTTCGACTCGTCGCACGATGATCGCTGGCAACAAGCATGCGACCAGCAGCAGATTCGCTGGAAGGATAAGGCCAAAATCAAATGCCTGCGACGCGATGATGGCTCCAATCGCGTACCAGCCCGTGATGCGCAAACCTTGATCCATCGGATCGGGTGAGCGCGACAGATAATAGAGTGAATGAATCGTAATACCGAAGATGACAAGGGCCAACAGGACGCCAGGGATTCCCTGTTCAGCCAGCAGTTCCAGCCACAGGTTGTCGGCATGTTTGTACCACCGGTCCGATCCGACTTCTTCGTAGGGTAAGTGTGCGTACGCGTACGTCGACAAACCGGATCCGGCGGGCAAGTAGGCTCGCGCGGCCCGAATGCCATCGGGCAGGTGCCTCAGTCGACCGTCGTTCCAGATGCCTTCGCCGTCCTGATCGACCAGCGTGTCCATCCGCTCAATCGACTTGAGACTGAGATTGGTCGGCACCACAAGGATGGCGATGCAGATCACAAGCAGTGTGCCGACGACCGGCAGGCTGACGACGCCGCGGCGCTGTCGAACCCAACCCAGTGCCAGCATCACACCGACGACTGCGGCGACCAATCCGCCGCGTGATCCGCAAACCAGCAGGCCGGTGCCGCACATCACCAAGCCGAATACTCCGACTAGCGCGTATCGGTCCCCGAGCAGCGATACCATATCGCTAAACTCGAAAAGTTCATCGTCAATTTCGGAACCGGTTAGCGCGCTTAGCCGCCAGCAAATCAGACCCAGTCCCGACGCGAATCCGAGATTCAGCATCAAGGCTGCGTTGTTGCGATTGACGAAGGTGGAGAAAGGTCCACCGCCCGTGTCGGGCGACATGCTCCAAAGAGAAAAACTCGGATCGATCAGTCGCCAAATTCCAAGCGTCGCGATGATCGCGCCACCGACCGATGTGGCCGACAACAAGAAAACCAGTCTGGCCCGCGTCGTAAAAACCATCGCGCTGGTCCAGACGAGCAGCGAAATGATCGCAAGGAACGCCGTGGCATGGCGTGACGAAAATGGATCGATTGAAATTGGGAACGACTCAGGCTTGGCACTCGCGTCCAATAGCGGATCGATCCAGGTCGTGTACGCCTCTGCACTGCCGCCGCTTAGCGATTGTACCAATGAGGGTGGCAAAGAAACCGTTTGGAAATAGGAATAGCCCATCCACAGCACGACTGGCAACAACAACATGTGTCGCCGTAGCGTGCGTGCACCGGCATCGTTGATCAAAGCAGTGATTGCCAGCAGGCCTGCTACGACAACGGCGAGGCTGGCGACGTACTGGGTCCAGTACAAGATGCCACCGAAGTCGGTCGCGACGGCGAACGGGAGCACGCTTAGCAATATGCAAGCGGCCCATTGGCACACGAGGCAAACGAAAGATACAGGCTTAATCAATAGAATGGTCTAAAAGTAGACGGTCCGTTGCCGATTGGCGAAGAGATATCGATAAGTATCGCATTGAAACCCACTTAGACTACCAAATCTTGATCGGTACGAAAACTTTCCAAGCACCGACGTGGTTGCGCTGATCAATGTTTTTGCGCTGATCACTGTTTCTGCATTGATCACTGTTTCTGCATTGATCACTGTTTCTGCGCCGGTTCCTGTTGGTGGACCGAGTCCAATAGTTCTTTGAATCGGCCCGTCACAACTTTGCGATCAAAGGTCGATTCGGCGATTTGACGCGCTCGTTGCCCCATTTCCGCACATCCCTCTGGCGACAGGCAAGCTTGCTTGACGCACTCAGCGATCTCTTCGTGAGATCCAGGCTGACAAACCCAGCCCAGTTCGTTCTGGCTAACGGTTTGTGCCAAATCGGTGTCTGGATTCGCGACTGCGATCACCCCGCGTCCGGCAGCAAGAATTCCATACAACTTACTGGGACAAAGGCATCCGGTGATGCTTTGATGCATCGATACGATGTGGACGTCACCCGCGGACAAGCTTTCGGCCAGTTGTTCACGAGGCTGATAGGGCAAGAACCGAATTCGATCTTTTAAGTCAAAATCGACCTGACCGTCTAAGCTTTCGACCTGTTGCTGCAGCGATGGTTTTGCCGCGCCATCACCGACCAGCATCAGGACGGCGTTAGGGGGCCAGCGATTCGAAGTTGCCGCACGCACCAGTACATCCAATCGTTGCGTCAGCCCCATGTTCCCGCTGTGCATCACGACGAACCGGTTTCGCAGTCCTTCGCGGGTACGGAACGGATTCTCGATCACGTCGACCGGACGTATCGATTCGGTGTCGGCCCAATTCGGGATGATTTCGATTTTGTTCGCATCGATTTTCCAGGGCTTCGACGCAAGGCGTTCTTTCATGCACGAACCTAGCACGATGACTCGCTGCGATGCTTGGTAGGCGGATCGCAGACGACGGCGGATCTGTCGTGTGATGAAACCGTCGCTGGCTTTGCCAATCGCTTCGGCGACGTCAGGGTAAATGTCTTGTAGATAAGAGATCAGTTTAGCGCCCGACCGCTTTGCATGTTTTGATGCGACGATGGGCAACAGGAACGGGTCGGTCTCGGTGACCAGGATGTCAGCATTCAAATCGGTTTTTGAAAGGTATCGTGACGCCGCTTTGGAAAAGGACAGCAGGTTGATGATACGGCCAGCAGGGACTCGCTTGGCGAAACGAGTGTGGCGAACGCGATGAATCGAAATGCCGTCTCGGACCTGTATTCCGCGCTCTAAAAACTGGACGCCAGCTTTGGGGCTATTAGGTTGACCGCAGACGACGTGGACGTCGTACGATTCGGACAAGTGGCCGCACAAATCCTCTAGCAATTGCCCGGTTGCTTCGGTGTCAGGCCAATAGCAACGGTTGAGGAAGACAACCCGGGGTTTCCCGTCGTTCACGCGGGTCGCCTAAAATCCGATTCCGAAATATCTGAATCCGAGGTCGTCAAGCGACAACTTTTTCAGTGTGTTGCGTCCGTCGAAAATGAACGCGGGTTTTTTCATTGAGGCATGGATCGTCTTGAAGTCCGCTTCAGCAAATTCGTCCCATTCGGTCAACAGAGCGATCGCGTGTGCATCGGCGGCGGAGGAATCGCAACTGTCGGCGATTTCAACGTTAGTTTGCAGCAATGCATCGCAAGTGTTCGCGTCGACACCTGACGCCAGGATGGCCTCGGTCAAGTCGCGATGGATCTGTTCCTTGGTCACCCGCGGGTCGTAAATGGAAAGCTTAGCTTTTTCGAGCAACAGGTCGCGGCAGACATAGATGGCCGCCGACTCGCGAGTATCGTTCGTGTCTTTTTTGAACGCGAATCCCCACACCGCGATCTTTTTGTCCGAGACCGTATTGAACAAGGTGCGTACGATTCGAGTGACGAAACGACTCTTTTGAAAGTCGTTCATCTTTACGACTTGTTCCCAGTACTCTGCGGCTTCGGGAAGTCCAAAGTATTCACAAAGATAAACGAGGTTCAATATGTCTTTCTGAAAACAGCTGCCTCCGAAACCGACGGATGCTTTTAGGAATTTGGGGCCGATCCGCGAGTCGGTTCCGATTGCCAGTGCGACTTCATCGACATCCGCTTCGGTTGCTTCGCAGAGTGCCGAGATGGCGTTGATCGATGAAACTCGTTGGGCCAAGAACGCGTTCGCGGTTAGTTTCGATAACTCGCTGCTCCAAAGATTCGTTGTCAACAACCGCTCGCGTGGCACCCAGTTGGCGTAAACATCGACAAGGGCATTGATTGCGGCCTCGCTCTCGCCGCCGATCAAGACACGGTCGGGTTCCAATAGGTCTTCGATCGCGGTCCCTTCGGCCAGGAACTCTGGATTGCTAAGGACGTCAAACGATGCGCCATTGGTGGTGCTGGACAGAATTGTTTTGACGGCTTCAGCGGTACGTACGGGCAGCGTTGATTTTTCCACCACGATCTTGTGACCTTCGGAAACCTCCGCAATCTTCCTTGCACACTTTTCGATGAACTCGAGATTGGCGGCTCGGCCGGCTCCCACGCCAAACGTCTTCGTCGGCGTGTTGACAGAAATGAAGACCATGTCGGCGCCGCGGATTGATTCGTCCACCGCCGTTGTGAAGGTCAGGTTGCGTCCGCGGCACTCTTTGACCACTTCGTTCAGCCCGGGCTCATAGATCGGCAGTACGTCCGAGTTCCACTGCGCGATTCGGGCTTCATTGATATCCACCACACGCACATCGATGTGCGGACATTTTTTGGCGATCATCGCCATTGTCGGGCCCCCGACATAGCCTGCACCGATGCAACATATTTTTGTGACCGGGCCGATCTTTTGTTTGGACGTTTGTGGTGAACGAGTCATGCCGAATTAACTAAGAACGTATCGAGGTAACGGTAAGCGGGCTGTTAACGTAAGCAGCACGACGGATCACTGGCAAACGTAGTTGGTCGAACAATTCGTTCAACCGCCATTGTTTAGATTTGAGCGATCTAGTCGCGGTGAAAGTGTGTGTCAATTTGATGCACGTCGCATGGATGCAGATCAGATTCAACTTTTGGATCTCGACTTCGCGTCACGTTGCGTTGTCGATGTAACGGCTTCAATGTGAATCATTCAGGGCGCGAACCAATGGGTTCCAACTGACAGTCTTCGAGTTTGACGCTGACACCCTGTTCCATAAACCGCACGCAAACCAACAGTCGTGTTTCTTGTTCGCGACGGAGTACGATCCCTTCGTATCCGGCAAATGATCCGCTTCGCACACGCACCGGTTGCCCGGCTTCGAGTCGACTTTCGATCGTGAGCGGGACTCCCATAACAATCAGGCTGCGAATCTGTCGTAGATCGTGAAGGAACTCGGGTGCGTCCGTGATCTCGGTTACTTTTTGAATACAGCCCGTGCAGACCGCCTTGTACCTGGCCTCGTCGTCGCCGCATGCGAACACATAGTTGGTGAATAGTGGGACGTAGGACGTGCGGATTCGCCCGGACGGCGAACGCTGGCGTTTTTCGATCTGTGGTCCGTAGTAGGGGATTTCAAGTCGCCGCAGTCGCCGCATCAATTGCTTTTCTTGCCTGGACTTGGTGTACATCATCCACCAGGTCCCTTCCGACGCGTCGTCCCGATCGAGCAAGTCGCTCGGGTAGCAGTCTGGTTCTGGCGGTAGTATTGGCAATTCGGATCGTGTCGGAAGTGATGCGTCGCAGATCGACGCGGGAATGAAAAGCATTGCCATCATCCGCTGCGTGGGCAGATGCCCACCTCGGCGTCAAATGGATAACGTTCTGTCGGCGCGGACTTCGTCCACGTGGGTGACCATCACCCATAAAAACAACGATTAAACACACTCTTTCGACTGCATTGGAACCGGTCAGAATGATTGATTGCTAGAGGATTGACAAGGATTCAACTTGCTTTTGAATCACAATCGAACAGACGTCGGCGGAGGAGTCGGCACAGGTGTCAAGACTGGCAATATATGTTGGCAATATCGATTTGATCGATACGAGACCTGGTGAGACCCTTGCGTTTGCAGACCGAATCGAAACGGCAAGATTGGGGGCGAAAGGGCGCCTTAATCCAGCCCGGGCGACTTTGTGCGACAAAAGGGTCGGTGTGGTTCGGGGGCGCTTTCGTAGTAAGCCCGGTAACGAGAGGGCCAAGACGGAGGCCGGCATCGATGTGAATCGAAGGGGGCGGATCGATCGATGCGAAAATGCGTCGGATATGACGCGTCCTACGACGCATTCGGAACCGACACCGACTTGTTGACAAGCTGGTCGCTGTTGACGTCTCGATCGGCCACGGCGACAACCTGTTTTGATTTCTGGTGTCGTGTTTCTAGGTCCGCAATGATCAAGTCAATTTGCGGACCAAGATCGACAAGCTTTTCACTCAGGTCGGCAATGCGTTCGTAAACGGTTGGGTCGTTCGCGGCCGCAATGATTTCGAGCCGACCGATACAAATAGGCGCGCCGTCGCGCGTTTGGTGAGTGAACAGTGGCAACCGCACGCACATTTGAAATGCACGTTCAGGCATTTGAACGCTGTTCCAGGTCGCGTGATATCCCTCGTGCAGCCATGCCAAGCTCAGATCGATTTTTACCTTTGCCAGATCGTGAGACTTAGCGAACTCAACAAGGGGTTCCCAGATTGTTTCCCAGCGACCACTTCCCTGCAACGACAGGCGATGATGCTGCTTGGCCATCACTCCGCCCGGCGACGAAGCCAGGAATGAATTTGTGAAAGCCGCCATTTTCCCTAGCACCAAACGTGCTTCTGCATGCCCGAATGAACGAGTGAAGACGAGAATTGCCAGTGCCGCAATGACACCCACGCCAGCCAACCAGGGAATGCCGTAATAGCTTGAGAACACCGCAAGGAAGGTGGTCACTGCACAGAGTCCCGCCACGACCAGCAGCATCCCGCGCGATCCGAATTTCTCTTGCAGCAAGTGATGCAGGTGAGCTCGGTCGGTTGCATAAATGCTGCGACCGGTCAGCCACCGACGCAGGATCGCCGCGCTAGAATCGAACAGGGGCAATGCGAGGATCGCCACTGGCGCTGACGCGAGCACGGTCGATTCCTTCACGCTGCTCCAGACGGCGAGGACGCCGACGAACAGCCCGATCATCATGCTGCCGGCATCGCCAAGAAAGATGCTGGCCGGCGGACGGTTGAAAAACAGAAAGCCGACCAAAGCACCCGACAATGAAATCGCGACAACCGCACCAAGCGTTGATCCCGTTTGCCAAGCAAGCAGGGCGAGTCCGGCGCTTACGAAGCAACCAACCGTCGTCGCCATGCCATCGGCGCCATCGATCAGGTTTAGAGCATTGACGGCGATCAGCAGCCATAAGACCGTGATCGGGTACGCGAATACGCCCAAGTGCAATTCTTTGCCAAATACGCTGATGATTTCAACAACGGTGCCGCTGCCCACCAGGGCCGCGATGATCAAGAACTGAAGCAGCAATTTCTGGCGACCGCGAAGACTAAAGGCGTCGTCAACTAGGCCCACGAGCAAAATTGCACCCGCCGCGAAAAACAAGACGTACCAATTGCTTTGGATCACACCCAATTCGTACATGCCGAAACGGCGGTCGATTTGAATGACAGCAAGCAAGCTAATGACCAGCGCGGCGAATACCGCAACGCCGCCGCAGAGTGCGATCGGTTGGCGGTGAAGCTTTCTGTCGCGATCGGGTTGGTCGACGAAGCCCCATTGCAGCGCTAGCGTCCTGACACTTGCCACCAGCATCAAAGATGTGACAAGCGAAAGAAGAAAGCACAATGCGATCAGCAATGACATAAGGTTTACTTGTGCTCGTATCGGGCATCGGAATCGATTCGGTGAAATCAGACGAGGTTCACCGATTGGCTACATGGTAGCCATTGGTCCGTGCTTGGAAAAAGTGTACGAGGCGACGTAATTGGAATGGTCAACATGTTCGCCACGCAGGTTCGCAGTATAAATCTTAACTACGTTGCCGTAACGGTCTGACTGTGAAAAATTCTCAGCATTCGTGACACCTGCGTGAAACCCCGACGCAATCGTCACCATCCGAATGGCTCCCACCCTACCAGAGGGATCTCCGTAGCCATTGTTTCAGCCGGTTAATCGGCACAGCCGGTCTTTTCCGCACTTTTGGCTAATCCCGAACCTTCGAAGCGGCGATAACTACCGCAGAGCAGGGATCCAAAGCGGATAATCTGCACGACCAGTATGACTGAAACACTGAGTGCCTCGCCGGCTAGGGGGGCCAAATGAAGCTTCGGGCCAGATACATCTTGTTATCTGAAGCGAACGTCGTTTGGCGCACAGTTGGTTTGCATTCAGTGGGGGGGCCAACCCTCACTGACGTCGGACGACCCATGGATGGAAAAATAATGAACACAACATCATCAACATGGCGACGCATGGTTGCGGTGGGATGCCTCGGCGCGATGTCGCTTGGATTTTCAGGCTGCTCTGTGATCAATGGCGCATGCCGATCCGTGAAACAGCAGGAATGCATCGATGAGTTCATGATCGGATATCGCAATCAGGCACTCGCCGCCAAGGCGTGGCATCGAGTCAAGAATTGCTACAAGAACAAAACCTATTACAACGATTTCAAAGCCGGATTTTTTGATGGCTATGCGGACGTTGCCGCCGGAGGGCCAGGGTGTATTCCCGCCGTCGCACCGACCACCTACTGGGGTTGGCGTTATCAGTCGCGAGACGGGCAAGCAGCCGTTAATGCGTATTTTGAAGGCTACCCGCTCGGCGTGAAGGCCGCCGAGCAAGACGGTGTAGGCCATTGGGCGAACATTCGGCCAAACGTTTCACGACCACAGCAACCGCAGCCGTTCGTCGCCGCACCTTTAGCGGGCTATCACGATAGCGACAGCGATGAAGAAGCGGACAACCCGTTCTATCCACAACCTGTTCCGCAACCCGAACCTCGTGACGAGATTGAAGAGCAACCGGAGGATGCGGGCGAAGAGATGGACCTTGGCGATGATCCGGCTGGCGCCATCGAACGTGCCTTGGAAGACGCTTTAGAAGGCGACGACTCGGTTCAGTATCAGAATTCCAGCGGATTCCCGTTCGGTGACGACGGCATGTCAATCGGCGACGACTTGGTTCCTCGTGGTTCGGCCGAGTACGAAATCGCCGATCGACGCGGTGGCGTCGCAGATACGGCGAGCGATGAAGCTACTTTGATTCAGAACGTCTTTGGTTCACAAATCAATGCACCACAACCGGCGACCGACAGTGTCGAAGCCGGTTCAGACGAATTGCCGTTTGTGTTCGAGTAGCCGCTGGCTTGTGTTCGTGGCGAATCGTCGTCGCGGATCGAAGACGAACTTATATGAAACCCATTGTTTGAGCACACGAGTTTGTTGCAGCGGATGAACGGCACCGACGCCGGAATCGACGCAACAAGTATTTGGCCCTAGGAAGAGAGTTCAGGGATGACTAGGAAAGTAACAACTGCCGGTCGACGGCTCCGGATTGTTCGGACAACGACGATGGCGCTCGCGGCGGGCTTTTTCGCCGCGGCACTCAGCGGGTGTGCTGCATTCACCCAGCCGATCGACGGTGTTCCCGCGAATCGGTTGCCGCCTGAGTTCTTTGCCGAGCCGAAGAACGATTTGGTTCCCGTCGACGTTGCTCTGCTTTCGCTCGAACCGCCACGTGACTACCTGATCTCTGGTGGTGACATCTTGGGCGTGTACATCGAAGGTGTGCTGCCGTTCAATCCGCCAAACGCTCCGCCAGAGCCGCCTCCGGTTAACTTCCCCTCGCAAGACAGTACATTGCCGCCATCGATCGGTTTTCCGATTGCGGTTCAAGATGATGGCACGCTCGCGCTGCCTTTGATCGAGCCGCTGGATGTCGAGGGCCTAACGCTGGAACAAGTTCGCGAAGCGATTCGCGAATCGTATATCGACAACGACATTCTGCGTGAAGAAAAAGCTCGTCCAATTGTCACAATCATTCAAGAGCGAACTTACGACGTGATCGTGATTCGTCAGGATGGTGGCGGAACGGGACAGAGCGGTGGACTGTCCACACAAAGCTTGTCGGCTCAGTTCCTACGGGGCGGCAGCGACTTGAGCGGACGTGGTGGATTGGTCAAGCTGCGTGCCTATCAGAACGATGTTCTGCACGCTTTGGTTGAGACCGGTGGATTGCCCGGTATCAATGCCAAGAACGAAGTCAAAATCCTGCGAGCCAACGAAGCCGACAAACGCAAGCGTGCACAATTCCTGCAACAGTTCAACGCACAAAGACGTGCCGCGATGTTGGACCCTTGTGCGTGCCCACCAGAATTGCCGGAGGACCCGTCGATCCTGAAGATTCCTCTGCGATTGCCACCCGGTGAGGTGCCCAACATCACACAAAAGCAGATCGAGCTGAAAGACGGCGACATCGTTTACATCGAATCACGAGAAGCGGAAGTCTTTTACACCGGTGGTCTATTGCCGGGACGAGAAATCCCACTGCCACGTGACTACGATTTGGATGTGCTCGGAGCGATGGCTCTGGCTGGTGCCGGTGCGTTCCAAGGTGGCCAACAGCAGATTGGCGGATTTGGTGGCAGCGTCACCGCCGTCCCACCCGGAAAGCTTTACATTCTTCGCAAGACGCCCTGTAACGGACAAGTTGCGATTGAGATTGATTTGACCGGAGCGATCAACGATCCGCGTCAACGGCCACTGATCCAAGCCGGCGATACGCTGATCTTGCAGTACAAGTGTGAAGAAGAGCTCATCAACTTCGGTCTAAGCACCTTCTTTACCTACGGCATCCGCGAGTTGTTCCGCAACTAACCGGACGCAAAAACGACGCGGTGTCAACCGCATGGCAGAATCCGAAAGCCGCACAGCGCCGAAACGCTGTGCGGCTTTTTTCGTATTGTGGGCCGCGTCGACGAATTGTTTAGCGAACGGATGTCTCGAGCGACTCTAAAAACTGGCGCAGCTCTTCCGGTGATCGTCCTTGCAGCGGTTTGAATGGATCAGGCAATTCAAGCTCCGCCCACCATCGCTCTTTTTCCACATCCCAAATCGACTCCGGAAGCGGTCCTGGTTCAACATTGACCCAGTCATCGATGAACCAACCTCGCTGGACAGCAAGCAAGTCAACGGTCGGGTCAATCATTGGTTGCGGACGCCGACCGTTTAGCGACACCAGTGCGAGGCAGTGGATACGGCATTGTGGCGTGCCGAGCTTGGCCGCCAGATCGGCAAGCTGTACCGCCGCTTGTCGAATTAGGTCGGGGTTCCGCTCGGCAGTAAGCATTTGGTTTGCCGTCAGTACGGTATGCGAGGGCAGGAAAAGGTACTCGCCGGTATCCGAATCGATGACCAGGAAGTGCACCAGTGTCACCTTGTCGCGCAGCATCATGCGCCAAGCGAATCGCTGTCCGCGTTCATTCCAGCTCGCGTTGCCAGGAAGAACCCAGGGCCGGATCGGCAAGACCAACTGAACGATCACATAGATGATCGCGAGGCCCACCCCTCGGCGATTGCTTGGCGATGCAAACGCTGGGTGGCTCTGTGCCGTTTGCGCGGTGTCCGTTTTGATACCCACCAACCAGTTCCAGATTTGACGAAGGGTTTGTGGTGGCAAGAAAACAAACAGTGTGGCCAGCATGAACCAGGGGAACACACCGATGTTCAGCAGTTTTGCATTCGTCAGGTGAAACGCAAGCGATAAGAAAATGCCTAGCCAACGCGTCCGCCGATAGAGCAGCATCGGCACGATCAATAGGTCGTAGAGTAGTCCGCCATAGGACATCAGGGCTGGCAATCCAGGCGTCGACAGCCATGGGCCGATCACGGGCGCGTGGGCGTTTCTGCTAAGGATGATGCCCGCCGGTTGGCCACCAAACCAATCCGGATTCAGTTTGGCAATCGCACCGAAGACATAGGGAATGCCCAGCTGAAACCGCAGCAGCCACAATTGCCAGCGGGGAAAGAACGCCTGTCTGCGGGAGATGCCAAATTTCGAATCCAAGGATCCGCAGCGGTCCGAGGGCAAGAACACGAACAGCCCGGCGACGCATGCCAACAGGTAATAGTGATTGACATAAATACTGCATTCGACCAGCAGCACATAGCTAATCGAAAAAGACAGTATCGCGGCTGCGAATCGCGTCAGGAAACCGATCGCCATGCAGACGCCGGCAACCATCGTGACGACGAAGTGCCAGTAGATTCCCTGGCCCGGCCAAAGGCGAACCCATTCCAAGCCCGGGTATTTGAACAGGAACCGAGGCTCGATGAAAAGTATCGAATACAGATTCGAGTCGAGAAAACTTTTCGCCCAGAAGAAGATTGCGATTCCAACTGCGACCCGCAGGTAAACCAAGATCGCCGAGTCGATCGGTTCCCACGCCAGCGAGCGCAGCTTGCTTGATTCGGCAGCGTCAGTCGACGCCATAGTGTTCAACCTGCGGCCAGTAATCGTCTTCGAATGCGTCGTCGACGTGGAAGTCAGGACTGTTGTCGAGGTCGTGACAGTCCATGCAGCGTTCCTTTGCCTTTTCCAGCGGCAGTCGCATTGCTTGCCGCAATGCGGTCAGTCGATCTTCGCTCGCGCCCGATCCTTCTCGCTCGGCGGCACTGTGGCTCGCGCCCGGACCATGACAATTTTCGCATCCGTTTCCGGTCAGATGTTCGCTTTCAGATAACGAGAGGTATCCGGATTCATAAGGTTGGTAATCCTGCGCGTTCCAACCGGTCACGTGACAGCTGATGCATTCCGGATCATAGTGCCTCGCGATGTCGCCACGTTCTTTGGGCGGCTCAACGATGTGTGCGGTCGCTTCGGCATGCGGCGTGTATTTCCATACTTCGTAGGCCGAAGTGTGGCACTCGGCGCACGTTGCGGTCCCGACGAACTTTTCACCGGACGGATGGGGAATCGGTCTCAGTCCCAAGCCTTCGAGTCCGACGGCTTTGAGTTGATCTTGATAGCTCTGCATCAATTGACGCATTTCGGGGGCGTCCTCAAACTCATGCGTCAGCGGGACCCTTGCGTATCTTAGTGGTTGATCCGAATATAGTCCCACAATTCCGGCGTACATTCCTTTGTTGCCTGTGACAATCATTTGCGTGCTGGTGCCGTCGATCAATTGCGGCTTGTAGGTGGGTTCGCCATAACCGCCGGCAACCACAACCATGTCGAATCCGGGGACTTCGCGAACAAGTTCCTGCGCGGCCTCTTCTTTGCCAAAGAACGTTAAGACTCGGAAGTTGGCCGAATCGTTGGCAAGTGCGGCTAAGGATTTTCGGGCCGCCTCGGCAGGTGTCTCGATCGAGATTTCTTCGGCGGCTTCTGTCTCGAGCGCGTCCGGATCCAAGATGCTGGTCATGCCGATTCGGATGCCACCGGCATCGACCGTCTTGTGCTGGGGCATCAGCGATGCGTCGAGCACGACGACATTTGCGGACGCGTACAGTGCCGTTTCTGGTGAGTCAGCCGCGACCACGGCGAGCAATTCTCCGACGCCCAGTCGGACATCGTCGGGACCGAAGCCGACCATCTGGTAATCCATCGCCCTCAAGGCTTCGGCGGTTTGCTGGAACTTGATTTCTGATTGACGTCCAAAGCGTCTGACCTGATTTCCCGCATCGATGGGAACCAGCGGCCAGCCTTGTGAACGCAGTTGCTGCATAAATGTGAAACGCCTCGCGACGCCACCTTTTTGGCGATCCAGTCCGGTGCATCCGCACGGTTCGATGTAGCCGTGTTGTTGACCGGTGACGATGATCGCGGCGTCGGGCACGGGCCATGTGCGATAGTCGACAGGGCCGGTCAGTGACGGATTCCCATCAATCGAACTGACCGCCCCGGCGTCGCGCATGACTGGTTCGCCGCCTGCAGGTTGGTCCGGCAAAGCGTCCTTCGGCATCGCCGCGTTCGGTTTGGCCCCAGGTTCTTTACTCGGAGTCCCCAGGGGCACGCCTTCGGGCGTCGGGACGATTTCTGGACTGGCCGCGGAACTGGCATCCAAAGGCATTTTTGGTTGCGTGGTGCCAGTCTTTGCTGGCTCAGCGGCGTCTGGGGATTTTGGTTCAGCCGTGCCGTCCGGTGGCGGTGTGGGGATGACCTCGATCGGCGGTGCGGATCCCGACTGGACGAGCCGGACTTGGTCAGTCAAGCCCAGCGAGTCACGGTCATTCGGCGAGCAACCCGAAAGCAAGGCGGCGGCCAGCAGCGGGCTTGTCATGGCGGCGAGGTATCGCGCGCGGGGCGTCGTTTGACGACGTTTTAGTCTTCGCGAAACGCCTGCCATCTGTATCCACTGCAAAACCATCCGAAATCGATAACCTCCACTGTTCGATTCTTTATGTGTGACAAGACCCATTGTATCGCGGCTTGCTCACAAACGCTGCTCGGAAAAAATCATCACGCTCTGGGGCGACCTCGCGGGATCGGCCATTGCATTGATCCGAGACGTGACAACGCAATATCGCCGACCTTTACTTCGCCAATCTGCTCTTACTAGGAATTGCAAATTTGACACCGATTCGCATGCGGGGAACCGCTGGGTTATCGGATTCGATCCAGACGATTCCGTAATCATCCTTGCTCTGTCCCAGTCGCTCGATGGGTTCTTTGCCCGGGATTAGCTTTAATTCTAGCGGATAAAGCGTCATCGAACCTTTGCTCAACGGCTCGCCAAGTGTTGCGTCAAGCACGCCTTCGGGATTCGCTTTGCCAATCGTAAGCTTTGTGTTCTCTCGTTGGCTACCCTTGAGCACGACAAAAGCTTTACCGGTCAGCGAATCATCCTTCCCAAGACGCCCAAACGTATAGATGTACCCGCCGCCTTCGCGCCCGGTCAGTTTAGGATTCGGAATCATGCTTAGTTGGCCAACGACGCGACCGGTCGTTGCGGCGACCAGATAGCTTTCCTCATCCCTGGCATTGTCGTCTTGGCTCGCGTCAGGCACATCCGCGTTGCTGTCTTGCACCGACGCTTCGTCGCCAGATTTAACGCCCGCGATTTTACGGAATCCGAACAACAGATTTTGTGAGATCGATCCCTGTTGCAAACCCGGATCGATGGTCACTGTCAATCGAAACGCCTGTTTCGCGGCGGCGTGTTCTTGGTCCTCTTCTTCCGTCGGCTCGTATTCTTGAACGTCGAAATGGGAAAGCTCGGTCATCTCTTCGCTTGTAAACCGAATCTCCGTCGGTTCAATATTTTGAGGCAGATAGTTGTAGACCTTTGCGTTCAGTTCGATTGGTTCCCCTGACGCGATCTCGCCAAAGGAGAGTGCCTTGGGCACCATTTCGATTTCTCGGACAACTCGGCCGGTCACGGCCAGATTGATGACCGGTTGTGACGGATCGTTCGTATGAAGTTGTGCGGACTGAGAAAACTCGCTGGCGTCGGTCTTTACGGTCCACGACAACGTTACGTCGGTTTGTTCGCCGGGCGCCAAAGAGTCTTTTTCCAGACTCCCGAGTGTGCATTTGCAACTGGTTGCACCAATCCGCAACGTCAGTGGTTCCGATCCGACATTCTTGATCGTGAACGCATGCTCGCCTTCATCGCCCGGTGCCATCACGCCAAAGTCATGTCGCGGTTCGTCGGCCAGTTCGACGACCGCGGTCGCTTCGGGTTGCTGGGACTGGAATGTCTCCACTGCATTGGCTGCGGTGACTTTGCCGTCCATCGTGATCGGTCCGAACTGAGGGTACCGATATCCATAGCGGTACTGGTTCGTCGCCCATCCGGCGGCCGTGCCCGCGACCAACGCCAACACCAAGAATACAACGTATTTATTCACTTCAAAACCGTCGAAAATTGGAAGTCATGATTTGCAACGAAAAGATCGAGCCGGCGCCAAACCAGTACACGGTTTGGACTAGCCGATCCATTGCTGTCGAAACGATGTGATCACTTTCACACCGATGTTTGATCACTTTCACACCGATGTATTGGGCGGCGAGCGGCCTTACTGTCAGGCAACCCACTGCGAGCGATCCCACTGCGGGAACGCGAAAACGAATGGACCCGAATATTGATAACATAGACGCGACCGAACCGGCGTGCGAGGCAGTTAGCAATGCTCCAAATTCGGGTTTTCGAATCGATCCGGTATGCGGAAACCGATACGCAGCCACCTGTCGCTCGGTTCGCCACCGACAGATGCACTTAGGGGGTTTCGTCCGCGGCAGAGGGATTCAAGTTCGGATCGGAGTCGACATTGGGCTTGGGAAGCAGGTTTCGCAGCAGTTCGCCGGCAAAGTCTTGCCGAATCCTTCGCTGGACATTCCTTCCGATCGGCTCGACGACGGCGATCAACTGCTTTTGCAAGATTCGCTCGTATAGACCACCCGCGTTGGCAAGTTCGGATGCTCGTGCTGCGGCCTGTTCGGCTGCCGATTGGTTTCCCGCTTTCGCCTCGATTAACGCCAGTTGTGCGTACAAGCCCTCGTTGGCCCGGCTCCAGTCGGTTGCATTCCGGAAGGTTTGCAGAGCGGCACGCAGGTCTCGAACGTTGCCGTGACGCTGGTAAACGTGAATCTGCTGTTGCCCCAAGCTCTCGTACACGGTCGGGTTCTGTCCCGCGATGCGTTTGGTGGCATCAACCGCCAATTCCCATTCCGATCGCGTGTTGGGATTCGGTTCGGCGACGACCAAGGCCCACCGCATCAGGTCGGCTTTTTGGATGTGTGCTTCGACAGACCAGGGATCTCGCCGAATCGCTTCGTCCAATTTTTCCTGGATCATCGGCCACTGCCCTCGCCCCCGCGCGACGTTGGCGGCAGCCAGTGCCGACGCGGCTCGCTGAACCGGGATGATGGAAACGAAGTACAAACTTGCGGCCAACATCACCATCGCCGCCGATGCCGCTCGCGATGATAAACGCGCAAGTAGGCGAGGTTTGTCTGGCCGGGAATCGGGCGGTGCATCGCATCGGGTCAGCATCCCAGCGAACAGCCACAGGTAAATTGCAACCCCCGGAACCGTCCATCCGCCCGCAGCCATCAGATGAACCCCCAGTCCCGCCAGGCAGCTGGCGCTGAGGACGTCGAGGTTCCTTGCGTGAATCGATCGCACGGTCGGCCAGAGTAAAACGGCGACGATGATCGCCACCGGAACGGCAAACAAGTGTGCTTCGATATCCGGCAGCATGCCGGTCGAAAAACTAAGCAGCCAAATCAAAACGAGCCCGAGTCCGCTGCCGAGCCAAATCCACTTACACAAGACGCACTTCCCCGGCGGAATCGTTTCCGCGGACCGATCAAATGTGCCGCCGTCCGCCTGCAAGCTGATTCGACCTGCGATGGTCCGGGCTAACAACGCGATCAGTACAACCAGCAGTGCAGCGGCGACGAAGCCACCACTGCCAAGCGTTTCAAAAAACAGATTGTGCGGATCGGCGATCTGTTCGTGTGCGCTGTCTTCGCGGAACCGTTCATAGACGGATTGAAAGTTGCCCGGCCCGGCACCGAACCACGGATTCTGAAATGCCAACTCCATCGTCGATCGCCAATACTGAAAGCGAAACGACAGGGATGCGGGAGCTTGCTGGAACCATTCCGGATTTCCCAGCGAGGCAACGCCAACCAACAGCAAGACGGCTGCGAGAGCGACGCCGAGCAGTGAAACGATCGATCGGCCTGCTTTCATCAACACGATGAGGCACACGAGGCTGACCAGCGTCGCGGCAATCGCGGATCGGCTTGCAGTTGCCAGCAGGCAAGCGCCGCTGAGGCCAGTCGCAACGATCGACGCACAGCAGAACCAGGACCAGCGGGTGGTGGTCGTCCGTAACGGCCATCCACACTTCAGGACACCGATGCCGGCGGCCACGCCGATTAACAAAACGGCGGCCAATGAATTCGCCAACGAAAAGGTTGCGGTGGCGCCGCCGTCGTTCAGTCGATTTTCGAAAACCATTCGTTCCGTCGATCCTGCGGGCGCATAGATGCCGGCCTGATCGAGAACCGCATCAGGGTCTCGTTGGTATTCCAAACGGTTTTGAGGAAGGCTCACGTAATGTTGATGCAGTCCGTGAACGGCCAACCCCGAAGCGCCAGCTAGTATCAACACCAGTATCGCCCGGCGGGCGTCATCAGCGACGAACAATCGGCGCGCCGATGTGAATACCGACGCCCCAGCGATCCAAAGCCAGCCTTCGTTGGTCGCTGTTCTCAAGCTGCCCGGCGGTGACAAATTGAACGCCCCCAACATGACCCACAACGCGATCGACCACGCCAGCATGTCAATCAGTACAGAGCGTCGCCTAGCCGGTTGCCTTGTGAGACCGAGAGCTTCGTTGTGGTTGGCGGCAAAGGCAAAGGTGATCGCGGCGATGATCAGCGCGATCATGGCGAACCATAATGCGTCGCCTTTCTCGACCGCGACCGCATCACTGGGAAAATAGTTCGCGTAGACAAGCAGGCCCGCAAGCAATCCCAAGGCAATGCCCAGCGGATCGACCGAGTGAACTTGAGTGGTGGCGATCGATTCGGGTGTTGGGCCGCCGGCGGGAATTGGGTTGTGGCGTTCCAAGACGCTTTCGCGTCTGTCGCTTTGGGGCGGATTCGGAATCACGCGTCTTCGTTTTTTCGCCACGCTGTCGACTCCAGGATGATTACGAGCAACAGCATGCACACGACGATGCCAAGCACCATGGTCGCATTCAAAATTGAGACTTGCGTCAACAGGACCGCGGCCAAACCACAAGTTGCCGTGACCAAATAGATCGTCAACACCGCGCCTTCGCGTGAGAGTCCCAGGGCCACCAGTCGATGTGAAAAATGGCTGTGGTCACCATCGAATGGGCTGCGTCCCTCGCGCAGACGAATCCAAATCACGGTCGTCATGTCATACAAGGGCACCGCCATTGCGCACAGTGGCGCCAGAATCGCGTGCGGTTTGGCTTGGCTTCCCGAAGCATAGGTGGCCATCAACATCGAAACCGCAATTAGGAATCCGACCAAGTAACTTCCACCGTCGCCCATGAAAATTTTTGCCGGCGGGCGATTGTGCCACAGAAATCCCAACAGCGATCCACAAACGACCAACAGCAACGCAGCGACCAACAGTTGCGGTCTTGAGGTGCCCGGGTCGGGATTGGTCAGCATCACGATTGCCATCGAAGCGGCAATGATGGCTGCAACGCCACCACTGAGTCCGTCCATGTTGTCGAGCATGTTGAACGAATTAATCACGCCGACGATCCAGATCACCGATAGCACGTTCGTCAGCCACGCCGCTTGGATATGAGCGGTCAGTCCGAATCCCAGACCGAACACGACGTAGCCCGCGATGGCGAACTGTGTTCCCAGCCGAAAGGGCCACCACAGGCCACGGCGGTCGTCCCACAATCCAAGCCCCACCAGCAACGTCCCCGCAATCAGCAACCCCCACAGTTGACCGATTTTCGATTGAACGCCTTCCAGATAGGGTTCCACCTGCGCAGGCAATAGACCGCGAACCCAGGCCGAGTTTTCTGCCGACATCACGGCGATCGACGCGATGGCAAACGTTCCGATAATGCCAAGCCAAATGCCCAAACCACCGCCCAGCGGTGTCACAACGGTATGCGAGCTGTGCCCACCCGGACGAGCCAACAATCCCAAGCGATTGGCAAAGCGGCGAATCGGGTACAGACTGGTGGCGCAAATCAATAGCGGCGGTACGAGCGTGACTGCCAGCAGCCAAACGATCCATTGCGACAAATCTGACAATCAAAACCCTTTAAACATCTGTGACGATCCATACCGATTCTGCTGACGATCTGTTCGATGCCGATTCCCGAAATGTAACCTTCGATTCGGTTGGATTGGACGATATTGATCGCTTTGCAGCGCTGATGTTACATCATTTGCCCGCCGGTATCGCGGTGGGGCTGGTCGGTACGCTCGGCGCCGGCAAGACTCGACTGGTTCAGGGGATTGCCAAAGCGGCACAGGTTGGCGATGTGGAGGTGACCAGCCCCACGTTCACTCTGCTGCAAACATATCCCGGTCAGCCGACCCTGCATCACCTCGATGCGTATCGAATCGAGGACGAAGACGAATTCTTAGAACTGGGCGTGGATGAACTGTTCGACGATTCACAAGCATGGACATTGGTCGAGTGGGCCGATCGTGTCCGTGCCGCCATGCCAGTCGATACGCTGTGGATACGGATTTTGATCATGGGATCGGCGGACAATCGCGTGATTCAAGTCGTCAGCCCAAACGACGCCATCGATGCGGCTGTACGCCGGGCGCGAGCCATCATCGAGACAGAGCGTGGTAAAGGATCCGAATGAAATCCGACATCATGAACAGACGCCACGAAAAATTGAGCGTTCCACGATCTGGCAAAGGTCACTCGTCTTGAGTCGTGATAGGTATGAAAGATTCGCGCAAACGACCGACGAACTCTGCCCCGTCCTCAGGGCTACCCTCCGGGCTGTCGTCCGGGTTGTCCTCGGGGCCGATCTCCGGGCCGATCTCTGTCCCGATTCCCGTATCGATTCCTCCCACGATCGCCGCCAACCTGCAAACTCGATATGGCATCGAACACGTCGTTCCCGTTGAGCCGGGGATGAGTGGGGCGTCGGTTTATCATTGTCAAAGCACCATGGGCCAGCGGTACGCACTGAAGCATTGGCCCACAGGGACTTCGCAAACTCGAATCGCGGAAGTGCACCACGTCATGTCGGTTGTCCGCCAGGGTGGATGTGAATGGGTGCCAGAAATCTTTCGGTTGGATGATTCCAGCCCCTTGGCGACCAACCAATCAACAGCGGAAAACGGCAGTTGGGAACTTTCTCAGTGGATGCCTGGACAGCCCATTGATCGCGTGGTGTCTCTCGGCTGCGTCGAGCGGGGAGCCGCGGCGATTGCCCAATTTCACGCAGCCGCACTGCGTCTGGGTGGCAAATCGCAGCCTCCGCCCGCTGCGATCTCGCGACTGCAACGCATCGACGAACTTCACTCCATGCTGCCGCACGGTTTGGCGACGGACCCGTCCTTGCGGTTGCCGCCCCGACTTGCCGAAGCGGTCCAGAACGCTCAGTTGATTTTGCGAGAGAATTGGCGTGGCGCAGCGGAGCGAATTTCCCGATGGATGAAACAGTGTTCCCAGCGATCGATGATCACCCAGTACGTCCTGCGCGATGTCCACCGAGATCATGTGCTTTTTGAAGCAGAACAGGTGAGCGGCTTGATTGATTTCGATGCAATTCGGATCGATTCCCCCGCAACGGATCTGGCTCGCTGGGCCGGCAGCCTGCTGGCACTGGACCGGGATGGACCTGCCGTGGTCATCGGCGATGATGACGAAAGGATATGGGAAGCGGTTTTGGCGGGATTCCTTCATGGATCACCATCTTCTCATCGGGCACACGCCGAGGAGTGGATCCAGGTTGCGAAGCACTTACACGCGGCAACCACGTGGATCAGCTTGGCAAACTGGGTTGTTTGGCTGCTGGTCGATCGGCGCAGCTTTCCGGCTGGCGAAGACCGGGTCAGACAACGTATTTTGGAATGGACACGATTATCGGCCCAGGATGTATCGGCCCAAGGTGGATCGGCTCATGATGTCCGTCGAATTCGCGACTAAGCGGAATCGCGGTGTGCAGTCGATGATCACAGAATGTGGACGAAATCAGGCAAATCGCCGGTGCACGATACGTTAGGGCTGACGAAAACAGGACGTTAGGGCTGACGAAAACAG